>ENA-UOOE01000457-UOOE01000457.1-fermentation-metagenome-genome-assembly--contig:-NODE-457-length-40436-cov-29.740472_pt1 | contig 40436 bp, 36 predicted proteins | sample MGYA00245776_ERZ724021 | MGnify/ENA primary metagenome ERZ724021 (study PRJEB28704, sample SAMN03018321) | fermentation metagenome | biome: anthropogenic terrestrial biome; feature: soil; material... | reverse complement strand
ATTCTTCTCATAAGTCAGCATTCATGCGGCTTTTCAACTTGTTCAGCAGACATTACTTATGAAAATATATCCGTGATCCGGCTGCTCTGCGAATTTTGTATAAAAAGAGACTATTTTTAAGTTTTTGCATTTATCCAGACAATCATCTCACCGGGTTTGCGGTTACACCAATAGGCATACGGAACCGCTGTTAGCGATACCTTTTCGAATTCCGGACGTACAGCTTTATATAGTTCACTTTTTCTCCAATTTTTCTCACTGATTTTTTCAGCTTCACACCGGATAATCGTTGTTCCGCCAAAAAGGTTTTCGTCGTAAGATTCCTTCAAGGCCGCGGAACGTTCGATGATGACAGAGCGCAGATTCGGGAAATTGTCTGTTTCCTCCAAACAAAAAACTTCCGGCCCTCGCATAATGGCTACCTTGTTGCTGTCTGCGCGTACAAAAGGATTTGCGCTGATTAATTTTGCCGGCATATCAAATGATATGACCATGTCTTCATTTTTCCAGCGCTTTGCAATGCAGGCGTAATTCTTTTGAACGGAATAATCCGTATGACTCCCGTTGATTATAACCGCGTAATTTTCCGCATATTCCGGAATCCGCAGACAAATTCGGAATTCTGAAGTGCCGTTTGCCTTTAGGGACAAATGGATTTTGGAATGTCTGGGGAAATCGGTATCCATTCGGATAGATACGCTTTCCCCGTTGATCTCGGTCTTCGTTTCATTCTGAATCCACAGGTTTACGAACAGGCTGTCCTGATTGACTGAATAAATGTACTGTCCCAATGACGCCAAAGTACGCGCCACATTTGTTGGGCAGCAGGCAACGTCAAACCACTTTTGCCTTTCTGGTTTAACATGGCTCATGGACGTGTGGTCAAGACAGTTATCCGGCCAGACCTCCAGCGGATTTACGTAAAAATACCGGTCGCCCTTCAAAGAAATTCCAGAGCGCACGGTATTATACAGTGCGCGTTCAACAATGTCGTAATAGGAGGCATCCTTCTCAATCTGCCCCATCCGCATTCCAAAAAGCGCCAAACCGATGGAAGCGCACGTTTCCGAGTAATTCCGGTCGTTCGGCAGATCGTAATCGGCCGTAAAGCTTTCTAAAGCCGCAGAAGATCCTATGCTGCCGGTAATATACATTCTCCGGTTGACCAGATTATTCCAGATTTTTTCACAGGTTTGCAGCAGACCGCGATCCTGATAAGCGTCAGCCAAATCAGCCATTGCACAATACATGTAAACCGCCCTTACCGCGTGGCCCTCCGCTTCTGTTTGTTCGCGTACTGGTTTGTCAGACTGAGAGTAAACCGGAGTATAATTTTCAAACTCATGGAAAATATGGTGAAAATCTTTCCGCTTCATTTCTTCTAAAAAATAGTTTGGATTTTTCCCTCTGGCGTCAATAAAATATTTTGCTGTGGCAAGGTATTCTTTTTTACCCGTGACCCGGTAAAGTTTGATCAGCGCAAGCTCAATTTCCTGATGTCCCGGATAGCCGTGAAGCTGGTCTTCGCCATCGCCAAACGTCGTGCAGATCAAATCCGCAAATTTGCACATCATCCTGAGAAACTTCTTCTTTCCCGTCGCCTGGTAATAGGCAACAGCGGCCTCAATAAAATGGCCTGCCGTATAAAGTTCATGGCCCTCCGTAAGATTTTCCCATCTTTTTCCATGATCTTTTAAAGTAAAATATGTATTTAGATAACCGTCGGAGCATTGAGCACGGCCAATTAAATCAATAACGCGGTCTGCAGTTTCTTCCAGCTTCTCATCCGGTGATGATTCCAGGCTATACGAAACCGCTTCCAGCCATTTGGCCACGTCGGAATCCTGAAATACGGCCCCTTTCCTTTGGCCTTGCATTTCACCTGCTGCAATTCTAAAATTTTGCAGACAATAACTCTTTGCCGCATCGGGTTCCCGGTCGTTCAGAATATTCCATTGATATGGAATAATAACGCCGTGAACTAACTTAATATACTTATCCCAGTAGGAATCATGGATCCTGATGCTTTTTAATGGCAGAGAGTACGGTCTCGACTCTTTTTTCGCATTCATGTAATTTTAAGCCTCCTAGATTTACGGACAATTGGAATCATGAAACATCCCATTTTTAGGCCGATGATCTTATTTTTCATTGCTAATTGCAATTATATAGCATATATAATTTCCGCGACAAAAACGCCTCGGTATCCCGTGAAACAAGAATATAAAACGTTAAACTAAAATATTATTCCGGCGAAAATTCTGTGATTAATTAGTTATCTTTAGGGGTATTTTTATGATATAATGGATAAAACGTTACACGAGTAGGTGGAAATTCATGACTACCATTAAGGAAATCGCCAAACTGGCAAATGTCTCTGCCGCAACGGTCTCCAATGTTTTAAACGGAAAAGGCGGAGCTGGAGAAGCAAAAACAAAACAGATTAAAGATCTGGCTGCCAAACTTCATTATACGCCGAACACTCTGGCAAAAAATCTGAAACAAAAGCGTTCCAAAACGATTGGAATTATTACGGAAGATCTTACCGTATTTAATACGCCGGACATTGTGGATGGAATTGACGCCTACTGTGAATCCAACGGATTCGATATAATTATTGGAAATATGCGCCTGTTCAAAAAATATAACAACAACTTTACCGATACTGAAAAACACAAAAAGCTGCTGGATGAAGTCGTTTCTTCCATGGCTGCTAAACAGGTGGAAGGCATCATCTATATTGGATATCACTGCCGTGAGATCGTCTATTTGCCCAATATCAAATCCATACCGCTTGTTTATGCTTATTGCTTCCCATCGGACCATTCTATCCCGTCTGTCATTTATGATGACGAGCAGGCGGCCTATGATATGACGTGCTTGATGATTCGCAGCGGCCATACCCAAATTGGCGTTTTATGCGGGCCATTCAGTAGCTTTCACACACAGGAACGTCTGCGCGGATTTCAAAAAAGCCTGTTTGAAAACGGAATATTATATGACAACCGGCTTACTGTCTTCGGGGACTGGGAGCGGAAAACCGGTTATCAGCTTGGCGGGAGATTAATAACGTACGGCGTCACCGCCATATTCTGCTTGAACGATACCATGGCAAGCGGAATATATGATTACTGCGCTGACCACAGCCTTACGGTTGGGGAAGATATTTCTCTGGCTGGATTTGACAACAAGGAAATTTGTTTGGCATTCCGTCCGCAGTTAACAACGATTGCCCCGCCGCTGTACGAAATTGGGCAAAAATCAGCACAGATTATTATTGATGAGATCAACGGAAACGGTTTGGATAAAGGAAAAATCCATATTAAAATGCCCTGCCATATTATTGAACGCGGTTCTATAAAGAATCTGCGGAACAACCGTTGTCTTCAGGAGAGTGCCAAGTTCAAATAAAATTATCAGAGAAAATGTGACCATCCTCTGCCATCGGAGGTGGAGATGGTCACAAATATTTTCGCGGCTCAGTTTAAGATCTGTTTTAAACTAGGAACCGCACACTTAACTTTTACTCATGCCATCGGTAATCTTTCAAGATTGGCTCCTTTCTTAATTCTTCAGCCTTTCATCCCGGAGGTTTTAATTCCTTCTACCAAAAACTTTGAACCAAACAAATAAAGCAGCATAGGAGGAAGAATCATCAGCGTGGAAGCCGCCATAATGGATGGCCAGTTAATTACAAACGCATTGCCAGACGTATACATGAATGATGTCATCAGTGCTATGGTCAGCGTCCTCCATTTGTCACTATTGATAAAAAAGACTGGTTGTGTCAGTTCATTCCACCAGAAAACACAGGACAGAATACCAATTGTTACAAATGTCGGCTTCGCCAGAGGGACGAGTACCCGCGTGAAAACACCGACCCGGGAACATCCGTCAATGGTAGCTGCTTCATCCAGTTCTTTCGGAACGGACCGAAAAAACTGCCGAAATAAAAACACGTTGTATGGATATGCGAAAAACGCCGGGATAATCATGGGAAGAAGTGAATCCAACCAGCCAATCTTTCCAAACATGATGTACTGCGGAATAATCAGCGCAATATTTGGGATCATCATTGTCCCTATAATGATTGCAAAAACCGCATTTTTGCCCGGGAATTCCATGCGGGCAAGTGGATAAGCAACCAGCGAAGAAGAAAGAAGTGTCCCCAGTGTTGCTCCAAACATCAGGAGAACTGTGTTTCTAAAATAGAGCATATAATTTGAATGTTGAAAAATATAGGCAAAGTTTTCAAGAGTAGCTTTTTGAGGAATAATGGAGGAGGACGTTGTAAATTCCGTCAATTCTTTAAAAGAACCAGAAAATATCCAGATAATAGGAGAAAACATAACAATCGCGATGATAACCTTTAAAAACATAATAAGAAATTTAGAAACCCTGCTTTTGGTTTTGATGAAATTCATTTGTTTTCTCCCTTCTTCAGTTTTCGTAGTAAACTGTTTTCTTTGAAACAATAAATATGAGGATTCCAAAGCAACAGGCAAGGAGAAACAGAACGACCGACAGTGCACTGGCATAGCCGACTTTCATATTGCTGAAAGCCTCTTTATAAATCAAAAGGCTCAAAACCTGTGTCATCCTGTTTGGATCACCATTTTCTCCTGCTAAAGGATACAGCAGAGCAAACGAACCGTTTAACGCACTGATGCAGCCAGTAACGGCGTTAAACAGCACAACCGGTGAGATCATAGGAAGCGTGACGGTGCGGAATTTCCAGAAAGCGCTTGCACCATCAATATCAGATGCTTCGTATAGCTCACGCGGAACATCATTAAGCCCGGAACGGAAAATCAGCATCATCTGTCCTGTATTGTAGGTAAACAGCGTAATGAAGAAAACGGCGAGGTAAACCGTATGGCTATCGTAAAGCCAGTTTACAGCTACGTTACTTCCGGTAATCATAGAAATCAGTGCATTAAGCAACCCGGCATCTTTTCCAAAAATAGTCCGGAAAGCATAAGCAAGCGCTACGGAAGGAATCACAGATGGCAGAAAGTAGAAAAACTGAAATATTCCGTTAAGCCGTTGTTTGTAATTTAGCAGCATAGCGAGGATCATAGCCCAAATTGTCGTTATAATCATCGTAATGACCGTAAAAAAGATTGTGACTTTAAAAGAATTCCAGAAGGAATCACTGTGAAACATATTGATGTAATTGGCAAATCCGATAAAATTCGAAATACCATTAAGTTTTCGATTTGTTAAACTGACTTGAAGCATAAAGATAATTGGGAACAGTGTAAAGCACAGAAATCCAATGGCCCACGGCACACAAAAAAGGTATGCCGTAAGATTGTTGTGGAACTTCCGTTGTTTTGCAGACACTCCTACACTTTTAGCATGTTTCATTCTTTTTCCCCTTACACGAATTCTTGCTGGTTCTGACTTAAGAGAGCTTCATTTGATAATTTTCTTTGCAACAGGATTAATAACCAATCGTTTCCTTTGCATATTGTGACGCTTTCTCAACTGCTTTTTTAGGCGTTTTTTGCCCTTGAAGGGCAGCATTGAATTCACTGACAGCATTATTTGTTACACCGGAAGGTAGGCAGACATAGCCAAATGTACCGGCAGCAAGCGAATCCGTTACTGCATTCCAGTTTTTAATTGTTTTGGCTCCATCGACTTTCCATGCACCCTCGTCGGCTATCGACTTGATCGCCGATGGATTGCCGCTTGACTTGGAATTGATCGTCTGACCCTCTTCTCCCATCAAATATTCAATCACTTTGAATGCTGCATCTTTATTTTTGCTTTTTGAATTAATTGTGTAAAAACCGGTATGCAACGTGTTATATTTCACTTTATTAACCGGAAGCGTCGCAATATCCCAGTCAAAATTCAGTTTGTCTGCATAAGTACCGATAGTCCAGCTTCCCTGCCAACTCATCGCAGCTTTTCCAGCTGCAAACAGATCTGCTGTATCGGAAGACGGAGCAGGCATGACACCTGCTTTCACCATATTGTAGCAATCGGTAACAAAAGAAACAGCCCCGTCGCCAATAACCATGTAACCGTTCGATGGATCATAGATCTGGTCGCCTGCACCGCCAATGCCAGCCCACCATGTTTGCGTATTGGGCAATGTGCAACCGTATACTTTTCCTTTCTGCGTGAGTTTCTTGGCGGCAGCAAGAAAATTTGCATAAGACCAGTCATTTGTCGGCAGGCTAATATTTGCCGCTTTAAACATGTCGCGGTTGTAATAAAGAAGTTCTGTTGCTGCGCACCAAGGCAAACCATACGTATGCCCTAAGCCTTCGGAAAGCTTCGAAACAGCACCGATGAAATCATCCGTCTTGATAGACGACTTCTTCAGATAATCATCCAGAGGAATAATGCCGTTACTCTGGGCAAAGTTTCTAAGGTCGTTCTCCCAAACAACATAAATGTCGGCTGAACTGTCCCCCGTAGAAATCATCTGGTTCAGCTTGGAAGAATAGTCACTCTCCGGAATCACCGTAACGTCAACAGTGATTCCCGTGGCTTTTTTTGCCTGAAGATACATATTTAAATCATCATTGGAATCCGGTTCATTCCAGACTGTAAGAGTAACTTTGTCTCCCCGACTGCTTTTAGACGAGGCCGCCACGTTTGCTGCACTCTTCATATCAGCAGCACTTCCGCTTGAAGATGCAACGGATGAAGAACAACCGGCTAATACACTACTCACCACCGTGAGGCTTAGGAACGCCGCTAGAATTCTTTTTTTCATAATTAACACCCTCCCACACATTATTTGAGCCCATAGAATAAAAGATATAAGAGCTATGATGGAAGCAGTTAGTTTAACGATTAAGAAAAATAAATAAAAAAACAGCTCTCCGGTCTGCAATCCTTAGAATTTACCTTTGGAATACAAATTTTTAATTCCGTTTTGTACAATTATTTTTCTATCTATTTTTATTTTATATCATAATTTTGTAAAATGGAAATGCGAAATATCTCGTTTATTGGGATTTATCTGCATAAATTGTAAGCTACACTTTGTTTTTCTCGTAATTTTACAATTTTATAAAATAGCTATATTCTTTGTTGTATAAAACGTTTAATAAAGTCATTATGCCATAACCATTTCCCGATTCATAAACGCCTAATGCTAGAAAAAAACTCAAAGCAATAAATGGACCTTGTTGGCTATGGCAATCCCAACGGTTCCCGAAATAAGGAATCTGTACGTCATTTAGTGGATTTGAATTTGTTCCATAATTTGGCCGATACTGCCGCAAATCACCAGCTTGGCATTCCGGTCAAACGGCGTCGGAGACTTATTGATTAAAACGAGCCGATCCCCATGGAAATACTGAATCAAACCCGCCGCGGGATATACGGACAGCGAAGTCCCTCCCACAATAAGCATATCCGCCCGAGAAATTGCCTGAACCGCTCCCAACAGAGTTTTCTGGTCTAAACCCTCTTCATAAAGAACCACATCCGGCTTGACGACGCCGCCGCAGGTGCAGTAGGGAATTCCACGGCTGTCGCGGATAAATTCGGCACTGTACAGTTTGTGACACCGCTGGCAATAGTTCCGGTGGACAGAACCGTGCAGTTCAAAGACGGTTTTACTCCCCGCTTTCTGGTGCAAACCGTCAATATTCTGTGTCACAACAGCCGTGACCCGGCCAGCCTGTTCCAGTTCCGCCAGCTTTTTGTGGGCCGCGTTGGGCTGCGCATCCAGATACAGCATTTTATCGCGGTAAAAGTTATAAAATTCTTCTAAATGTTTTTCATAAAATGAATGGCTCAGCATGACCTCGGGTGGATAACGGTAATGCTGACGGTACAGTCCATCAGCACTTCGGAAATCAGGGATTCCACTTTCAGTTGAAACGCCGGCACCGCCGAAAAACACAATTGCATGGCTTTCATCAATCCAGCTTTGAAGCTGTTCCAGTTCCTTCACAAAAAATTCCTCCGTTTTCTTTTCAATCAATCCAATACGACTCATTTCTTATCTTAACGCAGTTCAGCAAAAAAGCAAGAAAAACCGAACACTGCCCATATAAGATTGAAAGAATCTAAAAAGGCCGCTGAGAATCGGATGAAATCCGGTTCCCAGCGGCCCAAAATGTTTTGAAACGCCTAAAATTTACCCGATAAACTGCTGCGTCCAGTAATATCTTCCGGAAGAATTCTGCGCCACACCAACCCCAATCTTTGTGTAGGATGATTGAAGGATATTGGCCCTGTGGCCCGGAGAATTCATCCATCCTTCCATAACCTGTGCCGGTGTCGTTTGCCCCATGGCTATATTTTCGCCCGCAGTCCGATACGTAATACCAAACTGCTTCATCATGTCAAACGGAGAACCGTAAGTCGGTGATGTATGGCTGAAATACCCATTTTCCGCCATGTCCTGTGACTTGAGGGTCGCTGTTTTTGTCAAGGCTGAATCCACAGAGAGAGCTCCGAGACCGTTTTTTGCGCGCTCCTGATTGACGAGACGCACTACTTCATTCTGAAATGCCGAGTAGCTGGACCCTGCCGAAGGCGCTTGTGAAGATGTCGTGGCAGACGAGGAGGATTTGGCTGGTACCGACGGCTGAGAAACCTTGGAAGAGCTTTTCGAGGAACTGCTTGAGGACGGCTGTGTGCATTTTCCAGCATTCAAATATTGATAAAGATTACTGACAATTTTGTTATTGCAGGAATTGCCTGAAATACTTTTCAGACAGCTGGAAAGATCATCTGCCTTGGCACACTGGGTACTCTGCACATTGCTTTTGCAAGTTTCCGCTCCGCCGGTTTTCTGAGCCGAACAGAAACTCGCAGAAGAAGAACACAGCGTACTGGCCTGAGCTTTTTTTACGGAAGCGGCAGCCGAAACCGTACTGCTCCGACTGGAAGATGTTTTATCAGCGGAACAGGTGGTTTTTTTCAAACACAGCACGGGGGAGCCACACACGGAACCTGATGAAACGGATGTACAGGTATCCGCTGCTGAAGCCGTTGAAAGTTTACTGGTATATACACTGGTATTGGCCGCATTTCCTGCTGATGCATAAGCTCCGATGCTCCCGCAGACCAGAAGAGTCGTTATCAAAGCTACAATTTTTTTCTTCATAAGCAATCTCCTTTTCCCCTTATTTCGAATAAGCAAGCCGATAGTTACAATGTTGTAATTATATATTACATTTTTGTAACTTCTTCACGTTTATGTTAACACGAACCGGCCGAAAAGGCAACACACAGATTTTACCAGGCAGAAAATAATGAGGGCGTACTACTATCACGCTTCCACAGAGAATATATTTTACTGAAAACAACAGGGAAACCCGGGCTCGCACACCGCTTACCAGCTGTTCGGCGCTTCCCAAGAAAGGCGGATTATCATGAATAACCATTATCCGTTTGAACTTCCCCCCTTGCGCTATTCTTACCATGCACTGGAACCATACATCAATACACAAACGGTCACCCTGCATTATGAAAAGCACTTTAAATCCTATGTGGATAACTTAAACCGCGCACTGGAACATTATCCGGCATATCAGGCCTGGCCGCTTGAACGCCTGATCCGTCAAAACTGCCGGCTGCCCTTTCAGATCCAGACCTCCGTCTGGCATAACGCGGGCGGGGTTTTCAACCACGGAATGTATTTTAATACTCTTGGCAAACCCGTTTCGGACAACAACGCTGCTTGGGAATCCGGCTCTTTTCTTCACGCCGCAGCAGCCTGTTATGGATCGGGAAAAGCCTTTTTCAACAGGCTGAAAGAATGCGCTATGGCACAGTTCGGATCCGGATGGGCCTGGGTTGTATCCGACCGGCGCGGAAAAATCAGAATCATGAATACCCCGAATCAAGACACTCCTATCACTTGTGGATTTTGTCCGGTAATAGCGCTGGATGTCTGGGAGCACGCTTATTATCTCCAATACCAAAACCGAAGAGAAGAATATGTGGATGCTTTTTTTCACATTTTAGACCCTCATGCAGTTGAACAAAACTATCTCACCTGCACTTCTCCGCACCTTTCCCACAATGCGGCACCGCAGGGCAAGAGCAATTCCTGAAAACTTTCACATTCCGAGCTTGTCTTTTCTGCCTTGCCGGAAAAAAGAATTCCAAAAGACTGCACCTGAAAGATTTTCCCATTATCCTGTTGACTTTTTGATCTATTTATTATAGACTATCCGCTGAGGTCTATTGATAATAAACCAAAGAGGGGGAAAAATTAATTGAACCGTTGCAGACTTGGGAAAAGCGAAAAGAAATTTGCGGAACTGATCTGGCAGCGTGAACCGATTGGATCGGGACAGCTGGTAAAGCTGTGCGCAAGTGAAATGGGATGGAAAAAATCCACCACTTATACGGTCTTAAAGAACCTCTGTACGAAAGGAATTTTTCAAAACAAAAACGCGGTGGTTTCATCTCTGATCAAGAAAAACGAATACTATGAAAGACAAAGCCGGCATTTCGTAGAAGATGACTTTGGAGGATCTTTGCCAAAATTTCTGGCGGCTTTCATCGGTGGGAAAAAGCTAAGCGAATGCCAGGCGGAAGAGCTAAAAAAGCTAATTGATGAACACCGGGAGGATTCATGATGGAAACGCTGTTTCTGTCTATCCTGAACATGAGCCTTACGGCTAGCTTTGCGATCCTGTTGGTTATGATTGCACGGATTCCTCTGAAAAAAGCACCGAAGACCATATCCTACGCTTTGTGGAGCGTTGTAGCCTTCCGGCTTGTCTGCCCCGTCTCGTTCGAGAGTATTTTTAGTTTGTTCCCATCCAAAACCACCCAAGTATCCCGGACCATTACGCACCGGCAGGCAATCATGGCAGTCAGCCGCACGGCAGCAAGTTCGGTTCCATCTGCCGCTCCCGCCCCGGCAATGACTCCTGCAGCATCCGATCCGACCCAAACGGTAATCCTTGTGTGCTCCTATCTTTGGGCTGCGGGTGTTGCCGCCATGCTGATTTACAGCATCGTTTCATCCATCATTCTGAAAAGGCAGCTTGAATCCGCGCAGCACAAGCGGTTCAACATTTATGAAACCGATAATTTAAGGACTCCGTTTGTCTTCGGGATTTTGCACCCCAAAATTTATATTCCGGGCGGACTTGCGACGGAAGAAAAGAGCTATATCATTCGGCACGAACAAGCGCATATCCACCGGTTGGATTATCTGGTAAAACCGGCTGCTTTTCTGATCCTGAGCGTCCACTGGTTCAATCCGCTGGTCTGGGCCGCTTTCATCCTGATGGGAAACGACATGGAACTTTCCTGCGATGAAAAAGTCCTGCGGGAAATGGGAAACGGAATTAAAAAAGCCTATTCCTCTTCCCTCCTGTCGCTTTCTTCAGAAAGCCATATCCTAAATGGAAGCCCGCTGGCTTTTGGGGAAGGCAATGTGAAAAGCAGGATTAAAAACGTGCTGAATTATAAAAGGCCGGCGTTTTGGGTGATCGCCGTTGCTGTCCTGGCGGCCGTGTGCATTGGATTTGGGCTGACATGCAATCCCGTTTCGGGTTTCTCAAAAGCGGCTTCCTCAAAATCCGACAATTTTGCAAAGGAAATTTATCAATACCGCACACCGTACTGCGGGGACAACAGCAAAGTGGCCAACATCGCTCAGCGGCTCCCCGTGCCTGAAACACTGACCTATGACAGGATTGAGCTGACAACCAGGGAAAAACCATACTCAGTGGAAATTAAGTACCGGGCGGCACCGAAAACCATCAAATATTATAGCGAATCACTTCACCGAATGCCCTTTGACCGGAACGCCGCCCTGATGTTTTCCCTTGTGGGAAATATGGAGAATATTACTTTTAAATTGGAATACACGCTGGAGGACGGAAAAACGCAGAAAGAATGTCCGCTTTCATACACGCGGCAGCAAGCAAACGATCTTTTGGAAGAGAACGTATGGGAAAGCTGCGGCACTCTGGACAGTTTTTCACAATTTTACGGAAAGCTGAATCAGACCCTTAAGAAAAAATATCAGGATTTGGAGGAAAAGGAGAAAACACAAAGCGCTTCAGCCTCCTCAGCTGAAAAAAGCAGTGATGTGAAAGAACTGAAACCTACCGTACCAAAGTGGTCGCCGGATCAGATAATCGGCACGGATATGGCGGAACTGGATTACGCTTCGGAACATACCATAATCTTCCACGGTTCCTTCGGCCTGTATGTCTATGACCTGGATTCCTCGAAAATCATACGGAGCCTGGACTTAAAACCGATTGGATGCAATATGACGCAGGGCGACAGCTGCTGCATTGTCACCGTCAGCGAAAACGGCAACACGGTCTCTATGCATCCGTCGGATAAGAAGGAAATGTACGTTTACACCGTTTCCAGCAATAAACTGGTCCAAACAGCTTATAAGGAGTCTCAGGACATGTTCAGTAATTTTGAACAACTGAGCGGAGCCGGAGCCGGAACGGGATGTTTCAGTGTAAATGCGGTTGAAATTCAAAGCAGCCCTGAATGTCAATATGGATATCTCTATACGTCCGATGATACGCTCGGTACGCTGGTATATCAATGCGGAAAGAAAACGTATCCGTTGTTTTCCATAGACGGTAAAACGGTCGTAACATCGGCGCCGGTTCCGACCGAAATTCAGGCCAGAATTTTTACTACAAAAGAAACCGATTTACTGAAAATTGGGAAAGCCGGGATCACCCATTTTTATTCCTGTTTCATGGGGAAAGACATCCCAAAAGCGGATCGAATCACTTCCTTTAAAATTACGGATATTGATTTGGAATCCGGCGGTGAAAAAGAATTCTATGTGGGAATTTCTTATGATCTTACAACTTCCGGGGACTATTTTTTCAACTGCAACGGAACTTTTATCCCTTACGATAAAAACAACGACGGCAGCGGCGGCAAATGGCAAAGCTGTTTTGAAAAATATGATATCCGCAGCCTTGGAAACAGCCGGTATCAAATTATTCCGGAGGGAACCGAAGGAATCGGCGGGGACTTGGAGCCAAGGTACACAGACTTTGACGCCGCCAGCGGCAGGATAACGCTCGCAAACGGAAAACAGGCAACCGTTCAGCTTCATACGGAAAATGCGAAAGAATTTGATGCAGCGTATGCAGGTGCTCCCGGCGGCGGGATCTATGATTTGAATTTTCAGGGTAATTATCAGATAAAGGTTCTAGATTCCGCAGAAAAAGTCCTTACGGAAACGGATTTTAAAACTGATGACGGCCAGCCTGCGAACTTTTCCGGAGAATTTTCACTTCAGTTCGATGATTATAATCGGGATGGAAACCCTGATTTTACCATTGGCCAGTGGTTTACAAGCACCAATTTCAACTACCAGATGTATACGGTTCTTCCGGACGGAAAAGTAAAACGGATTGACAGCGAAAGTATTCTCAATTTGAGTCACGATTTTTCCGTAAAATTCGAGAAAGACAAAAGCACTGGATTTTACGCAAAAGTTTTTGATAATTCAAACGGAACAACAGAGCAAGTCCACTACAGCTGGAACGCAGCAAAAGACTGCTTTATGAAAGGATGAAAAAACGAAAACTTCATTCGGACAGCGCACAAGGGCGGCTGCAAAACTTTCGTTTTGCAGCCGCCCTGCTTCATCCGGAAAAGTAACCCCTAAAGGATGATGCAGATCAATCCGTTGCAGCCTTCATTGATGATTCGCTCAATTGTTTCACGCACTTTGTCTCTCGCGTCTGCCGGCATTCGGGTCAGTTTATTGTGCAGCCCTTCATTCACCAGTTCATGCAGGCTTTTTCCGAAGATATTGGAATCCCAAATCTGTGCGGGATCCGACTCAAATTCTTTCAATATATATTCAATCAATTCCTGTGACTGTTTTTCGGAACCAACAATTGGAGTAATTTCGGTCGTTATCCGGGTCTTCATCATGTGCACAGATGGTGCAGCTGCTCTCAATCGGATACCGTATTTTCCTCCCTGCCGGATGATTTCCGGTTCGTCCAGGGTCAGTTCGTCGATCCCCGGCATTACAATCCCATAACCGGTTTCTTCCGCGTCCTTGTACGCCTGACCGATTTTATCATAGACTTTTTTGATCTCCGACATTTTCATCATGCAGTCCATCAGGCTGCCTTCATCGCTGACTTCCAGGCCGGTTTTCTCGCCCAGCACCTTGTAAAACAGGTTGGGCTGCAGACTGACGGTAATCCGCGCACGCCCTGTTCCGAGATCCACAGAAACCGTATCTGCATTCTTCACATACTCGCATTTCTGTACATCTCCGACGACGCTGTCTACCTCCCTGATTCTGGAAATACCGGCGGCCGATTCCTGAATCGCTGAGAAAACTGCCGAACGGAGCCAGTGATTCTTTTCCAGGGAAGACAACCAACGCGGCATTTCAACCCGGATCTCCCGGATTGGAAACTCAAACAGCACTTTTGCAAGGATTTCACGGATTTCCTTTTCTTCCATCTGCAAACAGTTGACCGGCATCACAGGTACCGTGTACTTTTGCTGCAGTTCTTCTGCTAGATTTTGGGCCTCGGCTGTACTGGGATCGACGCAGTTGAGAAGGACAATAAACGGTTTATTGATTTTTTTCAGCTCGTCCACGACACGTTCTTCCGCTTCGGCATACTCCGCACGGGGTATCTCACTGATGCTTCCGTCCGTTGTCACAACAAGGCCGATGGTGGAATGTTCGGTAATAACCTTTTTTGTTCCAATTTCCGCCGCCATATTGAAAGGGATCGGGTCGGTGTACCAAGGCGTCATGACCATGCGCGGATTATCGTTTTCGATGTATCCAAGCGCGCTGGGAACAATGTAGCCTACACAATCGATCATGCGCACAGAAAACGTAGCGCTTTTTCCAATATGGACAGTTACCGCTTTTTCCGGGATAAACTTTGGTTCGGTGGTCATAATAGTCCGCCCTGCGGCAGACTGGGGCATCTCATCGACCGTACGGTCGCGCGCATACTCGGAATCCATGTTGGGTACCACAATCGTATCCATAAACCGTTTGATAAACGTGGATTTTCCCGTTCTGACCGGACCGACAACACCTATGTATATGTCACCGTTCGTCCGTTCGGAAATGTCCCTGTAAATATTGCGTTCTTCCATTTTACCTCCCCCTAAGGCAAAGAATAATTTGCCGTTTAACGGCCCGGTCAAGTCACATAGGAATCAGCAGCATCCCCTTGTTTTCAACAGAATCGCCTGAAAGGCCGTTCTCACTGCGGACAGCTTCCGGGGACGCGCGGTATTCTCTCGCGATATTCCAAAGGCTTTCGCCGGCCTCGGCAAAATAGATACACAGGGAAGCTTTTTCATCCTGCGGCGCTGGCCTCGTCTCGTCCGCTGACACATTCGAAATTGCTTTGTAAGAAATCTTATTGAAAACCGCCGCTCTGAGCCTGAGCTCTGTTTTGGTTTCGATCCCATCTCCCGTAATACGGAAACTGACTGCCCCCACGTTGGCATTCGCTTCGCATTTCAGGTCACCCGCTGAAGTACACGGCATGGAATACTCAAAATCCAGCAGACGTTCAAAATAGAAAGGGGTGTTTTCTGTATTCTCAGCAAGAACACAAAGACTGTATTTCCCTTTGAAGGTAATTTTTCCGTCTGCCACATCGGCTGTTGCGTTAGCAACTTCGCTCCAGATATCAATCACTTTGCGGATGCTGTTGTCCTCAACAGATAAACTGGTTTTGTGGATAAACGTGTCTCCAGTCAGTTCTAAAAGGTTATCCATGGTTTTCGGCCTAGACTCGATATTCAGGTCGTATTTTTTGGAAAAGGCATCGTCCACCATTGTAACGTCGCCCCGCCGGTAGGTTTCGGCGGAAGCAAAGATTTTGACCTGCGTATCAAAGAATGTCTTGTCACCTGAATAATCATTCTTTATCTGCGCTTCTACCCCCACAACGCTAAGTTTCACTTTGCACATACAATCATCCGAAACGCCGTTGCAGTCCAGCATTTGATTAAACGGTATAGAATATTCCATGGTTTCCAGAGAACCGTTTTCATCTGTGGAGACATAGAGGAATTTGACAAACGTCTCACCTTTTAGGATCAATTTCCCTGCGGCAATCTTAGAATCCTGAAGGACAACAAATGCGTCGGTCTTCATGAGATTGTCGGCGGGCGGTTTCCCCTGCCCAAGTTCGAGGACTTCCTCCACGGTAAACTGCTGCTGGGAAAGGCCGGCAAGCTGATTGACCGATACGGTCTTTTTCTTTTGTTCGATATCGTCCCCGGCAATATTGCTTACCAGTTCATTCTGCCCCATGCACACTACTTTGGCACAAAGTGAAAAAGCGCCGTGAACATCCAGCCGCCGCGGGCTTGTAGCACGGCAGTTGACATATTCCACCCGAGGAAAAGCATAAATCTGAGCGTTGTCGGCCGCCTGTTTCAGCGCGATCTCTGCTGAAAATGAGTCATCCGAATCGGCACACCGGACACAGGAGCCCGAAGGATCCAGATAAAAAATTTTCACCGTGTAGCTGCCGTCCAGCATCAGACGGTCTCCAGTAATGCTTCTGGCCGAAATTTTCGGGTAGATTTGGCACTTTAGGATCCGCTGTATATCAGGGCAGTAATCCGGCAGATTGATATCCATGTCTACCGGCTGTTCCTGGCAGCCGTCGTAAACGGTTTCACCGACAGCGACCCTTTCACGTTCAAGTATATAATCCATAAGGGATCCCACTCCTTTTTCTGTTTCTAAGTAATGGTTATTCCCGACTTGTCTTATTTATGCCAAATAGGTATAAAAAAGCGCGAAGCAATTCACCTGAGAACCACTTCGCGTCTGCTCCGGAAAGTCAAAACAGCATTTTACTGTTCTTTTTTGATATTAAACATCCTGCGGAGGAAAAAACTCCAAAACTTTGAACTCTTCACAACAACGACCTTCATAGCGCAGACCTCCTTATGTTCAGCACTTTTTTAAAAGTGCTATACCCAGCGCGACCATGATAACTGCCACAATAAACAGCATCAGCCCCGTCGGGCAAAAGCAGGAACATATCAGCCCAATCCCGAAAGCAATGGCATAGCGGGGCCAGCTCCGGTTGCAGCCTCTCCGCCTGTTCCACATCATTCCCGCACCGCCTTCGCCGCCGTTCTCTTTCCGGCTTTGATATCAGTATATACAACATACGGGAATTATGTGCTACGAATGCTTTTAAACGAGAAAAACCAGAGCATCTCCGCTAGAGACCATAATCTGCGCATTCTCTTCTTCAACCGTATTGCTGACCCCCAGCGGAACCGCAGAAGAAAGGACCGCCCGCGTCAAAGGATATTTCATTCCAATATAGCTGACTTCACAAGACGGGCATCCAAACGGGAAAACGGAAACGGTTCTTCCTTTGACTCCACGCAGGATCAATTTTCCTGCTTTCAGCAAAAAGATGCGGTTGGAACCGTCTTCAATAACCGCTTTGCACCCTTGTTTGCTCAAATACTGCAGCACACACAGATTCGCGTAAGAATGGTCGCACCGTACTCCCCTTAAGACTCCGCACAATACAAATTCCCGATAGCCGCGCCGGATTCCTTCCTTCACAGCTACCATGGTATCGGTATCGTCTTTTTCCACCTGCAGCCGGATAGTCTCAACGCCTTCGGGCAGCGGGGACATAATGGAATCAAAATCTCCAACCATCAAATCCGGACAAATATGAAATCGGGCAGCATTATCATAGCCTCCGTCTGCACAGATAATGTAACAATTCTGCCTGTCCCTGCTGCCCAAAGGGCTGAATTTCATGGGAACCGCGCCCACAATAAGGCAGGTTCTTCTTTCTTTTCCCATTCCTTGCAATGATTCATCTCCTGGTATATAATTAGTCTTTATACCTAAAATTTGATTACAGTCCACCAAAGCCGTCTGAAACACCGTTCCCTCTGCATTGCGTTATCCCCTTTAATCACTCGGCGTGATCGTCACACCGGGCTGGTCACCGGAAGAAGAAGCAGAACTGGAACTGCTGGCAGAACTATAGCTATAGGCTTCTTCCTGTTTTGGTTTTCCACTGTCAAAGTCAAGAGTGTAGACCCGATATTTATTTCCATCCAGCGTAACCGTCAGGGTATGCTTGCCGGTCAAACCGGAAAATGTGAGCTGAGCCTGCGGGTTATAGGAAGCATTGACGGTTTTGGTTTTCTGTTCCTGTAAAATACCGTCCAGGTAAGCCTTTAAAACAATATCATGCGTGACATCTTTCGGAAGATCTACATAAACGTTAACAGGCTGGGCAGAAGATTTACCAGAACTGAGATAGAGGTTGACCGTATCACCCTTATTCAGTTTGACTCCGGGAAGCGGATCGGATTTAACAACTGTATCTTTATCTTTGCCGGTATCGTCCTGATATGTCTTTTCACCGACAGTCAGGCCTGCATCTGTAATCTTTGTCATTGCATCCGAAAGGGAATCCCCAATAATATTGGGTACGGAAATTTTCTCTTCCGACTTTCCAGCACTGACAAATACTCTTACCTCGGAGCCTACCGGAACGGCAGTATTGGCCGAAGGATCCGTGCTGATTACTTTTCCTTTTTCAACGCTGTCATTCTGCACTGTTTCTATCTTCGGTGTCAATCCCAGCTTTGTCAAGGCCTCCGTCGCCTCATCCTGCGTACTTCCGGAAAGATCCGTTAATGTTACCTTTTTGCTACCAGTGCTGACCGTAAGGGTCACGGTAGCGTTGGATTTTACCATCGTATTGGCTTTAGGCGTTTGTTTGATAATGACACCGGCGGGATGGTCGGAATCAGATTTTTCTTCCGGCGGGTTAAAATGAAAATTATAGGCTGTTGAAGAGGCATTCACGACGCTGTCATAAGTCTTGCCCACAAAATTGGGCATAGGGATATCGGCAGGTCCGGAATTCCAGTTCCGAATTAAAGCAGAGGCGGCAAAAGCAATGGTAACAATCAAAAAAGCGGCCGCGATTCCAGCAATAACCAGCACAGCAACCGGTTTCTTTTTTTTAGCCGGTATTCGATCGGCTTCTTCTACATAGTCGTAATTGTCATTATAGTAAGGCTGATCTGGATTTTTTACGGTATTGATGGGATCAATATATTTCGTCGGCTTTTCATCAATAAAATACTTATATTGGAAATGAATCCCCGGGTCTCGGCGGAATTCCTCAATGTCGTGAAGCATCTCTGAAGCGGACTGATAACGGCACGCGGGATCTTTCTGCATGGCTTTGAGTGTAATTTCTTCTAATCCGCCCGGGATAGATGGGTTAATTTCACGCGGCGGCGTCGGGTCGGTCTGCAGCTGCATGATAGCGACGGAAACTGCATTGTCGGCTTCAAATGGGAGACGGCCCGTCAGCATTTCATATAACATAACCCCTACAGAATATATATCGGTTTTTTCATCGGTCAGATCACCCCTGGCTTGTTCCGGAGCGATATAGTGAACCGATCCAATCGCTTTTTCACTCATGGTACGTGTGTCTGTATGGGAAAAACGTGCAATACCAAAATCCGTTACCTTAATGGTACCGTCTTGGAGCAGCATAATATTCTGCGGTTTAATATCCCGGTGAACAATTCCCTTGCTGTGCGCATGCTGCAGTGCCCGCAGGATCTGCACGGTAAAGTGTATAGCCTCTTTCCATTTAATAACCTTCTGCTGATCCAGATATTCTTTCAGGGTAATACCGTCGATATATTCTTCAACAATATACTGAATTCTATCGCCGAAACTAACGTCATATACTTTCACGATATTCGGATGCGAAAGAACGGCGATCGCCTTGGATTCGTTCCGGAAGCGGCGGAGGAATTCTTCATTACCGGAAAATTCGTCTTTAAGAATTTTAATGGCAACCGTACGGTCGTCGATAGTGTCGTAAGCGCGGTAAACAACAGCCATTCCGCCCACTCCAATGATTTCGTGGATCTCATAGCGGCCATCCAAACGCTTGCCTGTGTATTTATCCATGCTATCAACTCCTTAAACGGCTTCGTCTTCCAGAACAACGACGGTGATATTATCGCTGCCGCCCGCATTTTTGGCAAGTGATACTAATTTCTCCGTCAGCTCCTGCCCATCCATTTCTTTGGAAAGGTTGAAGATCTGTTCTTCATCCACATAATTTGTCAGCCCGTCAGTACAGATAAGAAGCCTGTTCCCTACCGGAAGCTGGGTTTCACTGTAATCAATGCGGAGAGAAGATTCTACACCCAGAGCCCGCGTTATGATATTTTTTTGAGGATGTGTTTTTGCCTGCTGGGCCGTAAGGTCACCCTTTTCCACCATTTCCTGCACCATGGAATGGTCGGTCGTTAACTGCCTGATCTCCTCCGGCGAAATCAGGTAAGCCCGGCTGTCGCCCGCGTGGGCAACGTGGGCAACACCATCGGAAACGATGGCAACGACAACCGTCGTCCCCATGCCGGTCAGAGAATCGCTGCTCCCCGCGATACGGTGTACGGCGGCGTTCGCGTTGGTAATAGAGGATGTAATCAGTTCCTGCACGGCTTTGTCATCCATCCCCGCGCGGTAGCCAGTGAGGAGATCCTGAGAAATATTCTCAACGGCAATACTGCTGGCAACATTGCCGCCATTTACTCCTCCCATACCGTCGCAAACGACGGCCCACCCCACGTGATCTGAAAAAATGCCGCTCCGGCAGGCATCTTCATTTAATTTCCGCACAAGGCCAATATCACTTTTACTGTAAATTTTCAACATTGGCCACCTCCTCTTCATATCTGCGCCTCAGCTGACCGCAGGATGCGTCGATATCCGCCCCAAGCGTTCTGCGGACCGTAGCATTGATTCCACCCCCGGCAAGCGTTTTGACAAACTGCTGAACGGCAGCGGGCCGGCTTCTGCGGCACGGAAAACCTTTGACAGCATTCACTGGGATTAGGTTGACGTGGCACAGCATTCCTTTCAGCTTCCCCGCCAGTTCCCGGGCGCATTGCACGCTGTCGTTCAAGCCGTCAATCATGGCATATTCAAAAGTAATTCTGCGCCCGGTACTTTTGATATATGCCCGGCAGGCTTCCAGAAGTTTTTCCACATTCCAGCGGTTGTTGACCGGCATCAGGCGCGACCGGATCGCATCATTGGGCGCATGGAGCGAAACGGAAAGCGTAAGCTGATATTTTTTCTCAGCAAGCTGATAAATGCGATCCACCAGCCCGCAGGTGGAAAGGGAAATATGGCGCATCCCGATGTTCATTCCTTCATCAGAAGAAACCAATTCAAGAAAACGCACCACATTCTCGTAATTGTCGAGCGGCTCCCCCATTCCCATCAGCACAACATTGGAAATCCGTGTTCCAGTGTCCCTTTCGGCGGATTGAATCTGAGACAGCATCTCGGAGGGAGTCAGATCCCGGGAAAAGCCGCTTTTCCCCGTCGCACAGAACTCGCATCCCATCTTACAGCCGATCTGGGAAGAAATACAGATTGTCCAGCCATGAAGATAATGCATCAGCACGCTTTCCACCAGCTGACCGTCATTCATGCGGAATAGGTATTTGACCGTATCGTCAAGCCTGGAACAGAATTTCCGCTCGATTTCAGCCCCGGCTATGTAGTTTTCAGCTGCAAGTTTTTCCCGGAATACGCCTGGTAAATCCGACATCTGGCTGAAATCAGAAACGCCGCGGCTCAGCCAGTGGTACACCTGAACAGCACGGTAAGAAGGCTGACCTTCTTTGGCAAACTGCTCTTTGATTTCATCCAAAGTCATAGACTTTATATCTGTAAGGTTCACTTCGGTTTCCATCCTTTCCAGGAATAGACTTTCCTCTGCTGCGGGTGCCATCCGGGGTTATTTTCTGCGGAATGCAGCTATAAAAAAGCCGTCCGTCCCATACATTTGGGGCATCAGCGTAATCTGGTTGTCCCGTTCGGGTATTTCCCGCCGGATAGACTCAGGCAGTGGAAGTCCGAATGGTTCGAAATCGGAATTATCCCTTATAAATTGATCCGCAACGCCCGAATTTTCTTCCGGGTTCAGCGTGCAGGTGGAATACACCAGCATGCCTCCTTTTTTGACCAAACCGGAAGATCTACAAAGAATACGGTACTGCAAATCAGGCAGGCTGTCAATAGAAGATGGAAATTTATAGCGGATTTCCGGTTTCCGGCGGATAACGCCCAGCCCCGAGCAGGGAACATCACAAAGGACCCGGTCAGCAGGAACCGGACTGCTTTCTGATTCGGCGGCATTGCGTGCAGCCGAACGCACAATGGAAAGCCCCAGCCGGCAGGCTCCCTTTTGGACAAGGCGAACCCTCGCAGGATAAAGATCGAAGGCCGAAATCTCACCCCGGTTCTCCATTCGTTCCGCCATAGTGAAAGTTTTCCCGCCGGGTGCCGCGCAGACGTCAATCGCCCGCTCGCCGGGCTGTGGATCTAAAATACGGCAGCAGATCTGGGAAGAAAGGTCTTGTACATGGAACAAGCCCTCCTGGTAGCAGGACAGCCGGCGGATTTCTCCCGGATTTTTTAGGCGAAGCGCGTTATCCGGCCACAAAACACGCTTTGCCTTCACGCCTTCGGAGCCAAGCCTTTCCAATAATTGTTCCTCGGAAATACGGGTATTATTCACACGGATAAAAATGTCCGGTTTTTCCAGCAGGCTGCCTAAAATTCTGTCCGTACAGGTCTCTCCGTACGCCTTCTGCCAAAAAGTAATGAGTTTTTCCGGACAGGAAAAGGCTGCGCTGCGATATTTTATGGGTTCTTTGTATGCATCCGGCAGCTTTATCCGATCCGGGCCGCGCAGTAAAGCCCGCAGAACGGCGTTGATAAACCCGGCCGCGCGGGTTTCACCGTTTGTTTTCGCCAATTTCACGGATTCATTTACTGCCGCGGAATTCGGGACCCTTTCTAAATAACGGATCTGATAAACTCCCATCCGCAGAATCTCCCGGACGGCAGGCGAAAGTTTTAAAACCGGAATTCTGGAGTACAGGCCAATGATATAATCCAGCGTAATGCGGTGTTCCAGCACACCGTAAAAAATAGCGGTGGCAAGGGCCCGGTCACGGCTTCCAAAAGGAAGGCCTTCCAATGCACCGTCCAGCACCAAATTGGAATACCCATTCTCCTTTTCTACCCGCAGAAGCGCCCGAAGCGCAGCGGAACGTGCAGTACCCATCAGTCGTCCCTGCGGTTCCCGGCAATTACCAAAAGGCGCAGAAGCGTCAGAATCGCCGCAAAGCTGGCGGCAAGATACGTCATAGCCGCCGCGGTCAAAACTTTTCGCGCCCCTTCCAATTCTTCCGGATACAGGATCTGCGCTTCATCCAGTGTTTTCAAAGCCCGGGCGCTGGCGTTGAACTCGACGGGAAGCGTAGCCAATTCAAACAATACGACTAAGCAATAAAGGGCAATGCCCACGTATACAACAGCTTTGTACTGCGGCGGGAGAAACAGCCCGACAATTACCAGTGGAAAGGAAAGTCGGGAACCGAAATTGGTTACCGGAACCAGCGCCGCGCGAATTTTATTGGGCCGATAGCCCTCCGCATCCTGCACGGCATGCCCTGCCTCATGCGCAGCAACACCGACCGCCGCAACGGACGAAGAGAAATAAACGTCCCGCGAAAGGCTGATTGTATGATTTCGGGGATCAAAATTGTCGGTCAGGCTCCCGGCAATCTGCCGGATTGCCACCTGGGCACCACCGTAGCGGGCAACGTTTTCGGCAGCCTGAGCCCCTGTTATATGGCGCACTGTGCCCACGCGGGAATACCGGCTGAAAGTGGATTTGACACGGTACTGCGCAATCATCGTGATAATGATCGCGGGAACCATAAACAGAAAATACGTGTAATCGAAATAGTAAAAGCCCATTTTTTGCTATCCCTCCATTTTATCCGGAAAGACAATGCCTTCTATAGAATGCCCGCGCAGAAAATCAGAACCGCTCATTCTGCGGCCGCCTTCCAGCTGGACTCCCATCAGTTCCAGTGCGCTTCCATCCCCACAGCAGACCAAAAACGAACCATTTTCGGAAACTGCCAGTCCTGGTGTTCCGTATTGTTTTCCGGCAGTCCGGGAACGGCAGATTTTCAGATGGCGGCTGCGAAACAAAGTACAGGCTGCCGGCCATGGATACAGTGCCCGTACCTGGTTGTGTATTTCTTCTGCGGAGCGTGTCCAATCGACGGGAGACATTTTTTTGGTGATTTTAGGCGCATAACAGGACTGCGAATCATCCTGCGGAATCGGGTGAACTGTCCCGTCCCGAAGCGCGTCCAGCGTACGCACGATTAAGCCGGCTCCCAGTCTGGAAAGCCGGGCGGAAAGATCCTTCGTGTTTTCGCTGGTTCCGATTGGAGTAGACTCTTGAAAAAGGATATCGCCCGTGTCAAGCCCTTCAGACATCTGCATAGCTGTAACGCCCGTTTTGGCTTCCCCGTTCAAGACAGCGGCCTGGATCGGCGCCGCTCCCCTGTATTTTGGCAGCAGGGAAGCGTGGATGTTAATACAGCCGAAGCGCGGAATAGAAAGGACGGCTTTTGGCAGGAGCATGCCATAGGCCGCAACGACGACAACATCCGGCTGAAGCCGCTCCAAAATGCTTGCCGCTCTTCCGTCTTTTAAAGAAGCTGGCTGGAATACCGGAATATGCTCCGACTCCGCCAAAACCTTAACCGGCGGCGGTGTAAGCAGCATTTTCCGGCCTTGGGGCTTATCTGCCCTGGTAAAAACCCCCGCCACTTCGTGGCCCGCATTCAAAATGGATTGAAGAGGCGGTACAGCAAATTCAGGCGTCCCCATATAAACGACACGCATCTTCATTTGTCCTCCGGTGAACTGATTTTCTCAATTTCTTCTTCCGTAAGCATGTGTGTTACGTGGCTCAGAAACAGGATTCCGTCCAAATGGTCGATTTCATGACAGGAAGCCGTCGCCAGAAGATCGTCACCTTCATACTCAAAGGTCTTTCCCGTGCGATCCTGTGCGCGGACTTTTACATGAGAGGGCCGTTTGGTCATCCCCCATTTTCCAGGAATAGAAAGGCATCCTTCCATCGTTTCCTGCTCACCGCTTTTTTCCACGATTACTGGATTCACCAGTTCTTTCACTCCGTCGCCTACGTCAATAACCACCACACGCTTCAGGACGCCGACCTGTATGGCTGCCAGCCCCACACCGTTGGCCTGATGAAGGGTGTCGGTCATATCATCCATCAGGATTGAAAGCCTCTTGTCGAATTTTTCCACCTGACGGCACTTTTTATGCAGGAAAGCGTTTTCCCTGTCATTTGTTAGAATATTACGAATTGCCAATGTAATTCCTCCAGTCTTATAATATGGATTCGGGATTCATATCTAAAAAAGCAGTCACACCGTTATGCTCCTTTCGGGAAGGAAACCAGACGAGCAGTCTGGAGAGCATTTCCCGAAGTTTTTTGCTGTTCCGGCATTTAATGATAATTTTATACCGGAATTTATTGCTGACACGGCTGACCGCCGCCGGCGACGGATTTAAAACCCGCATCGGCTGATCGGCATAGTCCTTCTGTGCAACCGTACGCAGCATCTGCAAAAAATCGACGCTGGCAGCACGGACTTTTTTCTCGTCCGTCCCTACAAACCCGGCTACGCAGAGATCGGCAAACGGCGGATACAGCATAGCCCGGCGCAAGGCGATCTCTCCCTTGTAAAATCCCGGGTAATCCTGTTTTGCTGCAAGCCTGATCACCTTATTTTCCGGAGTAAACGTTTGAATAATCGCTTTGCCCCGATATTTGCCTCGGCCCGACCGCCCCACCACCTGTGTAAAAAGGTCAAATGCCCTCTCATAACTGCGGAAATCATCGCTGTAAAGCGACTGATCCGCCGACAGCACACCGACCAGCGTGACATTTTCAAAATCGAGACCCTTTGCCACCATCTGGGTTCCGACAATGATATCGTATTCCCCCTCGGCAAACTGTTTCAGCTTTTTGTCGTACGAAAAGCGAGTCATTGTGGAATCCGTATCCAGACGCAGAATTTTTGCTTCGGGGAGAAGTTCAGCAAGCTCCCGCTGGGCCCGCTGGGTGCCAAATCCGGAATAGTGGACCTGCTCTTCGTGGCAGTAAGGGCACTCCCGCGTAAAAGGAATGGAAAAGCCGCAGTAATGGCACATCAGGCGCTGATTAGCCGCATGATACGTCAGGGTAATGCTGCAGTTTGGGCAGGTCAACACATGACCGCAGGCCCTGCAGGAAACAAAAGTATTGTACCCGCGCCGGTTCAGCAGCAGAATGGACTGTTTTTTCTTCTCAAGGTTCTGTCGAAGCGCCCGGGCAAGCGCATCACTGAAAATGCTTCGGTTTCCCTGTTCAAGCTCCCGGTTCATATCCACCACTTCCACCTCTGGAAGCTGTGCCTTGCCGTAACGCGCCGGGAGAACGTTTAGGCTGTACCGCCCGGAAAGGGCATAATAATAGCTTTCCACCGACGGCGTGGCTGAAGAAAGCACCAGCAGCGCCTTGTGGTATGCACAGCGGTAACGGGCAATATCGCGCGCATGGTAGCGGGGGGATGATTCTGACTTGTAGGTGCCTTCTTGTTCCTCATCCATGATAATCAGCCCAATATTGCGGAATGGAGCAAACACTGCCGACCTTGTCCCCACTACAATAGAGGCATCGCCGTTGTTGACACGTTTCCACTCATCCAGACGCTCGGCAGCCGTGAGCCCGCTGTGAAAAACCGCTATACACGGCCCGTACCGCCCGCGGAACAGCGAAATTGTCTGCGGAGTCAGCGAAATTTCCGGGACCATCACAATCACACCGCGTCCGTCTTCCTGCACCTTGTCAATCAAACGCATAAAAACGGACGTCTTGCCGCTTCCGGTGACACCGTACAGAAGGGCAACTCCCCCGCGGCCCGACCGGTACTGGGCATACATGCGGCTGAATGCAGTCTGCTGTTCCCCTGAAAGTTCAAAGTTTTTCGCCGGTTCCGGTGCAGGAGATGAGCCGTAAGGATTGCGGTAAACTTCCGTCTCATAAAACTGGGCAAAACCTTTTTTTACCACAGCCTTGACAACAGCAGGCGTAACGCCGGCAAAATAACAAAGTTCCCGGACGGAAACACTGCCTGCATCACGCAGAATTTGCAGAACACTTTTCTGCTTTGCCGTGAGTTTTGCCCCGTCCGGAACTTTATCCTTCAAGCGGATCATTTTTTTTGTGGCGTCACCCACCTGCCGCACAGCGGCACGGTTTTGCACGGCCAAACCTTTTTCCACCAATTGATCCGGCAGATCGCTCTCGGCCGAAAGGCCCAGCGCTTTCAGCAGATTTTCCCGCCAAACGGGATGCTTGGCGTGGGACAGGAATTCTACAGCCTGCCGTTCCTCCGCGTCAAGCAATTTCATCTGGATTTCTTTGGCTGGTTCCGCAAGCGAATACTGAGTTCGGAATTTAACCTGAATTCCCACAGGGAAAAACAGCCGGGCAGCCTCAAACAGGGTGCAGAAAGTATGCCCGCTGATCCAGAAAACGAGGCCCACGGCTTCCGGCGTCAGAAGCGGGGCCCGGTCGAGGACGGACAGTATACTCTTCAATTTTCCAGCATCCTGTGCAGGCTGTTCCTCAATACCCAGAATAATTCCCTGCCGCTCCCTGTTAGCCGGCCCGAAGGGAACAATTGCCCGGCACCCCGGCCGCGCATCCGGCACAGCCGCATCCGGCACAAGGTAATCGAAAAGCCTGTCAAAACAATAGGTGGCATTTTCCACCGCAATCTTCGCAACGGTTGCCACATCCACCGCCCCTTATCCGATTATCTTACGTGTCGTCGTCGTTGGGGCTGACTTTTTCCACCATGGTAAACTTGTGGTCAACGTACTCCTGCACCGACATCTGGACGGGCTTGTCATCCAGAATGGTTCTGTTTTTTTCCGCTTCTTCGGTAATCTGCCTCGCACGCTTTGATATTGCGATAACAAGAGAATACCGGCTCTGTTCCGGCGTAAGGATTAAATCTGCAATCGGTTTTATCATTTATTCAGCACCCTTTCGATCAACTGCTTGTTTCTTGATGTACGGAGCTTTTCCGACCGGATAATTTGGCAAATTTCACCGGCAGCGCGCTCCACCTGATCGTTGACAACTACATAATCATAGTTCCCGGCCTCCCGGATCTCACGCTTTGCGGCCTGCAAACGCTTTCGAACAGTTTCGTCCGGTTCAGTCCCACGGTTCCGCAGGCGCTGTTCCAAGATCTCCAGAGAAGGAGGCAGGACGAAAATTCCAACCGAATCCGGACGTTTTGCTTTAACCAGAGCACCGCCCTGAACTTCGATTTCAAGAAGAGCATCCAGTCCCTGAGAGTTCCATTCTTCAATCGGGGCGGCAGGCGTACCGTACCGGTTGCCGCAGTATTCTGCACTTTCCAGCATACGGCCTCCCTGTTCCATCCTGCTGAATTTTTCCCTGGAAATAAAATAATATTCTTTTCCGTCCGTTTCGCCTGGACGCGGAGAACGTGTTGTTGCCGACACGGAAAGCCGGATCGTCTTGCTTTGGGCCAAAAGTGATTGAATAACCGTGCCCTTTCCTGCTCCGGACGGGCCGGAAAGGATAACCAGAAGCCCCTTATTCGTCATCTTCTTCGAGATCCTCCTCGTTCAGATCGCTGTGCCCGTCGTCATTCAGCCGGTTTGCGACCGTTTCAGGCTGCACCGCTGAAAGAATAACATGGTCGCTGTCGGTGATAATGACGGCGCGGGTCCGCCGCCCGTAAGTCGCGTCGATCAGCGAACCGCGCTCCCGGGCATCCTGGATAATCCTTTTGATCGGTGCCGACTCCGGGCTGACAATCGCAATAAGCCGGCTGGCAGATACCATGTTGCCGAAGCCGATATTGATCAGTTTCATAAGATTTCTCCTTTTATAACGGATTTTCTTACTCTATATTTTGAATTTGTTCCCGAATCTTTTCAATCTCGGCTTTCAGGTCAACCACCATGTGCGCAATGCCCGCATCCGCGCATTTTGAGCCAATGGTATTGGCCTCCCGGTTCATTTCCTGAACCAAAAAGTCCAGCCTGCGCCCGACCGGCCCGCCGGACTCCAGCATATCGGAAAACTGCGAAACATGGCTTCGCAGCCGAACCGTCTCTTCATCCACAGAGACTTTATCGGCAAAGACGGCCGCTTCCGTGAGGATGCGTCCCTCATCCACAGCGGCCCCTTCTAAAACGCCGGAAATACGTTCTTTCAGTTTATTCCGATATTCTTCCACCGTCTGGGGGGAACGCTCTTCAATCCCGCTGACAAGTTTGAGAATTGTATTCGCACGCCCAAGGACATCCTCTTTCATATGAGCGCCTTCGGCCGCCCGCATGGCAAGAAAAGGGTCCATGGCTTTCTCCAGCACGTGCCTGACTTCTTCCCACAGGGCATCTTCATCTTCCGGTGCCCTCCGGACGGTAAAAACATCCGGAAAACGGGCGACGGTATCAACGGAAATGTCGTCCGGAAGATTGTAGCGGCGCCGAATTTCATACAAAGCATCCAAATAGCCTGACACCAGCGAATGGTTCACCTGGACTGTGACATCCTCGCCGTCGGCGGGTTCCACCGCGACAAGGACATCTATTTTTCCTCGCGACACCTGGCTTTTCAGGGCGGTCTTCAGCTTTTCTTCCAGAAAACCGTATCCCCGGGAAATGCGGGCATTAAAATCGAAAAAACGGTGATTCACGGATTTCACTTCTACAAGAATATCCCGACCGCCGTCCGTTTCCTCGGCCCTTCCGAACCCGGTCATGCTGTTTATCAAAAGAATCATCCCACCGAATAAAATAAGAGTTTTCCTTTTTACAGTGAAACTGCCTGAGAAAAGGATATTATATTTCTTCTATTTTATATTCTACCAGTTTTAGCGGCCTATTGTCAACCCTATTCAGGAATTTCCTGCCGCAGAACACGGCCCCAAAATGAAAAGGATATGCGCCTTAAAACGGCTTTTAAAAGCACGTTTCAAGGCGCATGGCTGAAAATATCTTCTCGGCGGCCCGTCAAACGGGGTGAATCCTTTTTTTAGGATCCGCGTGCTTGCCGTCGATTCCGTACTTTTTTGCGGCACGCTTTTTAAAGAAGTCTGTGGCAACCTTCGGGAACTGCGCATAAGACAGAACATCTTCTTCCTGCTCGGTCCACTGGGCACATTCTTTGCGGAGTTTCTCCAATTCCGGCTTAAGCAGATCGGCAGGGCGGCAGGTGATGCGGGGACGGTCGCCGATAATCTTCTTGGCAAAAGCATCGTCAATCGGCATTGGTGTGGTTCCGTATTTTCCTGCAATCAAATCCTTAAACTCGTTGGTGCACATCTTATAGCGCTCGCCCGTAATAACATTGAAAACGGCCTGTGTCCCAACGATCTGGGAAGTCGGGGTAACAAGCGGCGGATATCCGGCATCTTTGCGGACACGCGGGACTTCCTGAAGGACTTCTTCCATTTTGTCTTCTTTTCCGGCCTGCTTCAGCTGCGAAAGCAGATTGGAAAGCATTCCGCCCGGCACCTGATAAATCAGCGCCTTGGTGTTAGTGGCAAGCATCTTCGGGTCGAGGAGGCCGCTCTTAATGTATTTCTCGCGCAGAGTCATGAAATACTCGCGGATCTCATTGAGCTGGACAAGGTCAAGTCCCGTGTCATACGGGGTATCCTTCAGTGCAGCTACCATGGATTCAGTCGGCGGATGAGAAGTGCCGAGGGCCAGAGGCGACATAGCCGTGTCCAGAAGATCGACGCCGGCTTCAACCGCTTTCAGCTCGCACATGGAAGCAAGCCCGGAAGTATAGTGCGTATGGAGCTGCACCGGAATCTTTACCGCGCCTTTAATGGCCTTCACCAAATCGTACGTCCGGTACGGCGTAAGGAGGGCGGCCATATCCTTAATGCAGATAGAATCTGCTCCGGCTTCTTCGATCTGTTTTGCATACTTGACATAATATTCGTCGGTAAAGACCGGACCGGTTGTATAGGAAATGGCAACCTGCACATGGGCTTTCTCTTTCTTTGCGGCATTAATGGAAACCCTCAGATTCTTAATATCGTTGAGGGCGTCGAAGATCCGGATAATATCAATTCCGTTTGCGACCGAACGCTGGACAAAATACTCCACCACATCATCCGCATAATGGCGGTAGCCCAGCATATTCTGGCCGCGGAACAGCATCTGGAGTTTTGTATTCGGACAATTCTTGCGGATAACCCGCAGCCGTTCCCATGGATCTTCGTCCAAAAAGCGAAGGCAGGCATCATACGTGGCGCCGCCCCAGCATTCCAGGGAATGAAAACCGATTTTATCAAGTTTCCCCAAAATCGGCAGCATATCTGACAGAGGCATCCGCGTTGCGAGGAGCGACTGGTGGGCATCGCGCAGAACAAGTTCCGTAATTCCGATCTTTTTTTTCGTCATTCCTTTTCCGCCCCCTTATTGCAGGGAAACAAGCGGGGTTCCGGTCTCAACGCTGTCCCCTTTGTTCACCATAACCGCTGCAACTGTCGCGTCATGCGGTGCCATGATTTCATTTTCCATCTTCATCGCTTCCAGCACGGCGAGAACGGCACCCTTTTTCACGGCTTGGCCCGCTTTTACATTGACACTGACAATGGTGCCTGGCATCGGACATGAAATAACTTCTCCGCCCGCCGGAGCAGATGCTTTTGCCGCCGGCTTTGGAGCTGCCGGAGCCGAAGCAGCAGCCGGAGCTTTCGGAGCCGCCGGAGCCGCCGCCTGAGGCGCGGGCTGAGAAGAACCGGTTTCTTCTACCTGAACGTCATAGACCGTCCCATTGACCGTTACTTTTAAATTTTTCATTTTATGAACCCCCAATTACGATTTCAAAGGAAGTATTTTCAGTATATTACAGCTGAATATCAGCATGTTTTTTGGGAAGGCTGGAAACCCGCTTGCCGGCGAGCATATCAAGACATGCGGAAAGCCGCACCCGGGTCTGCTCCGGCTCTACCACATCTTCGATCATTCCGCTGGCCGCAGCGGCTTCGGCGGAAGCGCGCGTAGTCTTATATTCCTCAATCAGCTTTGCGCGGTCTCCAACCGGGTCTGCGGAGCCCTTCAGCCGGTCATTCCAAAGGAAAACCGCCGCTGTTTCAGGTGCAAGGGCAGAAACGACCGCATCCGGCCACGCAAACGTATAGTCGGAATTTGCTCCCCGGCCAACCGCAGCGATATAAACAGGCCCGCAGGCCGAACCGGTCACCACCGTGACTTTTGCTGTGGTCGCTTCAGAATAGGCGTTGGACAGTTTGGATGCTTCCCGCAGCGTACCGAATTTCTCGGCATCTACAAAGGTAATCACAGGAATGGAAAAGGAATCACAGAAACGGACAAACCGCGCCGCTTTGGAACAGGAGTCCGGATCGATAATACCGCTCAGGCATGAAACGCCTGCGGCCGTGCCTCCGATGCGGGCTAAACCGGTAACTGTGCTTTGACCGAATTTTTCACCAAGCTCCAGGAAACTGCCGCCGTCGCACACATAGTCGATCAGTTTGCGGAGGGAAGCTCCTTTGCGGAACTTCGCACCGGGCTGAACTTCATCAAACAAAGGAGCGGACGAAACATTGTTGGAAGGCAGCATTTCAACCAGCCTGCGAACCGTTTCGATTGCCTGAGGCTCGTCTTTCACAGCCACATGGCAGACGCCCAGCTTTTCCGCTTCTTCCGGAGATCCGCCCTGCCCGTCCGTGGCCACCGTCAATTCCCCTTTGCCGGACATAACCACGATATCCGCGCCCGCCGCAATCATTGCAGACGTACCCGTGCAGGGGCCGAGAATCAAAGAAATCTGCGGAACCACACCGGAGAGGCTGTTTGCCCCCAGCAGAATTTCTCCGTACGCAGAAAGCATATCGGCGTCTTCATCCACACGGGCTCCGATAGAATCGTAAATTCCGATCACGGGGACACCCGTCTTAACAGCAAACTGATAAACTTTTTTAATTTTGGACGCCTGCGCCTTCGACATAGCCCCGCCGGCGATATCGCTGTTCTGGGAAAATGCGCAGGCCGGGCAGCCCTTGATCGAACCGTAACCCGCAACCGCTTCTGCAAAATCGCCGCCGGATTTTGCCAGAGCATCAATTTCAACAAACGTCCCTTCGTCGAACAGCGACGCAATGCGGCGGTACCCCACCGTTTCTCTGACCTTGTCACGCGCTTTCTGCAAACCAGCGGCTTGTCCGACATTACTCATTTTGATTCCTCCGTTTATCTGACCGTTAAATTTTTTACAATCTTTTGTCTTATTATATACGATTCCGTCGAAACTGACAAGTGGAATTTACACAAAACCCATTATTACACATTTTTCGAATGAATTTTTCCGGCTGCCTGCCTTCTGGCACTTCCCGGGTACCCCTCTCCTGCTTCTTTTTTCAAAGCGGTGACTTCCCATTCCGTCAGCCGGCGCCATTTTCCCGGAGGGAGCATGCCAAGCCGAAGACAGCCGAACGCCGTCCGTTTCAGGCGCGCCGTTTCCAAGCCGAGCTGCTCGCACATTTTGCGGATCTCGCGGTTTCTGCCTTCACGCAGAATGATCTCCAGCACAGCGCGGCCCGGCTCTTCTGTAAGCACACGGACTCCGGCGGGGGCTGTTTTTCTGCCGTCGATCATCATTCCCTCTGCAATCTGATTCAGCTGATCCTCACGGATCCCGGGGCGGACGGTCACCCGGTACACCTTGGGCACATGCCGGGACGGATGGGTCATAGCATTGGCAAACCCGCCGTCGTTCGTCATCAGCAGCAGGCCCTCCGACTCCCTGTCCAGCCTGCCGACGGGGTACACGCGCTCAGAGACGCCGCGAACCAGTTCCGCAACGCATTTCCTCTCCATTTCATCGTGCATCGTGGTGATGTATCCGCGCGGCTTATGCAGCATTAAATAAACTTTTTCCCCCTGTGCCCGAACAGGCCGTCCGTCCAAGGTGACGGCGTCTTTCTGAGGATCGGCTTTGTCGCCGATTTTCGCCGGGATTCCATTGACGGAAACCCGCCCTGCCGCCAGAAATTCTTCTGATTTTCTCCGAGAGGCAACGCCGCAGTCCGAAAGTATTTTTTGCAGCCTGATTTTTTCGCCCATTGTTTCACCTATATTTCCGGCCCAGTTTATCAGAAGAAAAACAGGCCTTTGATCCTATCCCAGATATTCTGAAACCAAATTTTTTGAATTTGCTGCTGCGGGACATTTTCCGCAGCGATAAGCTCCGTTTCTGCCAAAGCCTTTGATCCGCAGGTATAGCGGACACGGCCGAGGACCTGGCCGCTACGGACCGGAGCGTAAAGGAATTTCGGCGCTTCCACGGTTCTTTGAATGCTGTCGCTTCCGCGGATCACCACGCTTCCGCCCGATGTTCCGAAAGTCTTGACGGTCTGCCGGGTTCCGCCGACTACCGGAAGGGAAATACAGCAGGAAGAATCGTCGATATTCAGACAAACCAGCTGGTTGAAACCATAATCCAGCAGGCGTGTATGGTCGCGCCAGTCGTCCGGATCGCTTAAGGTCACTGCGATAACGCGCACCCCGTCTTTCTCTGCGGACGAAACTAAACACCGGCCTGCTTTTCTGGTATATCCCGTTTTGATGCCGACGCATCCTTTGTACATGGAAAGCAGTTTGTTGTGGTTTGGAAATGTGCAGGTTTTATCCGGGCTGATAAAATGAATCTGCATGGATTTTTGCCGCACAATTGCAGAAAAATCCGCGTTCTCCATAGCGGCGCATGCAAGAATGGCCATATCGCCGGCGCTGGAATAATGACTGCCGCTGTCCAGACCGGAAGGAGTGACAAAATGTGTATCTTTCATACCCAGTTCCGCCGCTTTTGCATTCATTCGATCCGCGAATTTTTCGAGCGAACTGTCCAGGCAAAGGGCCGCGGAATTCGCCGCGTCGTTTCCCGATACCAGCAGCATCCCTTCCGCAAGATCCCGGAGCGTAAGCTGATCACCCGCCCGCAGACCCATAGATGAACCTTCTACGCGCACCATTTCCGGCGTGATGGTAACAGTCCGGTTCTTTTTGGCCGCGGCTTCCAGAGTAAGAAGCGCGGTCATAATTTTCGTTGTGCTGGCAATCGCGAGCCGCTCATGTTCATTTTTTGCATACAAAACCGTCCCGTCGTCGGCATTAACAACAACGGCAGATTTTGCGGAAATCTGCGGCGGAGACGCCGCGAACGCCGGCTGGGGCCAGTCCGCCGCCGCAAGCAAAAGCGAGACCAAAAAGCTGACGATTCTTTTCCCTTTCAACAAAACCACCTACCGGTTTTTATATATATGAAAAGGCTGAAATGGTCATGAATCGTTTCTGTCATCCTCCGTCTGTTTCTGCTTTTTATTTTTCCCGAACAGGTTGGATATTTTGTCAATCAGTTCAGGTGCAAGCTCAATGATGCGATCCACGGAACTGTTGCCCGGATCGACCCGCAGCAGCTTAACCTCTCCGCCGGATACCGTGAGGAACGCAACCGGGCTGATGGTGACTCCCGCACCCGTTCCGCCGCCGAAAAACTGTTTTTCCGGCTGCGTTTTGACCGGAAGATCGGAGCCACCTGAACCAAAACCGTAGCTGACCTTCGAAATTGGGATGATAACCGTTCCGTCCGGCGTAGTGATCGGGTCGCCGATAATTGAATTGACATCCACCATTTCCCTGATTTTTTCCAGAGTTGTATCCATCATCCCTTCAATCGGATGATCCGCCATGAGAAACACCGCCTTTTCATCATTATTTTTTGACTGTTAATTTTGCTTTTTATCGATCAGCTTCCGGCTTTTTACTCTTAGCCTGTTTTTACCCTGCGGATAAGCCGGATGGAACGGAACAGGGCAAACAGCCCTGCCGCAAGAAGAAAGAACAGCCTGACGCGAATTTCCGCCTCAAACTGGACCCGGCTTTTCGTGTTCAGAAAATCGGGCGTTACGCGGATCTTGCAGTTTTTGCATTTCACATTGCCCAAAAGCAGGGAAGAAGCCGTTCCGACGATCCCGCACACGTGGCCATATGTGACAGCCGTGCGGGCAGCGTCATCACCTGCAACTGCAATATCCAGCCGGAAAGGATTAACCGTAAAGTGAGAAAAAAGCCGCTTTGCCATACCCGAGGCAATTTTTGCCGCTTCCTGAAGGATGCTGAGAAAACCGGAAAGCCCTTTCTGTTCCAGTAAAAGCCTGAGCTTCGATTTTTCCGGTTTTTCTTCTTTTTGGGGCTTTGCCTCCTTTTTGCGGGGCGGACGCGGGGCAATTGTATAGTGAAAAAACAGATATCCGGCCCGCGCAGAAAACTCATCCCGGAACGCAGCCCGCAGAGTAACAGGGCAGGCCAGGAGAAACGCGATAAAAGCAGCAATCCCACCAACAATATACAGGGCGGTCATCCCGTTTCCCCTTCCGGCTCCGCACTTTCGCTCCCCCGTTCCAGAGGCGGAAGTTCATCCAGCGAAGAAATGCCGAGACAGCGCAGGAATTCCGGCGTCGTCCCGTAAAGCAGCGGACGGCCGGGAAGCTCCAGTCTTCCGCGCTCTTCCACAAGCCCTTTCACGGACAGGCTGGACAGCACACCGGAACAGTCTACGCCGCGCACCTGCTCAATATACGCTTTCGTAACCGGCTGATTGTAGGCCACAACGGCAAGGACTTCCAGCGCCGCCTGCGAAAGCGGCATGTTGCGCCGCATATCGAGGGCTTTCCGGACATAATCCGCGTATTCCGGGCGGGTGCACATCTGCCAACAGCCGCCGAGGCAGACGATTTGAAGACCGCTGACAGAACTGTTAAACCGTTCTGTTAAATCCGTCATGACTTTTCCGGCCGTTGCCCGGTCCATTCCGGTGACATCTGCAATCCGGCTCAGCGAAACTGCATCCCCGCTGGCAAACAGGATCGCCTCAACCGCCCCCCGAACTTTTTTGAGAGTCACACTTTTTCACCGCCGTCCATCAGTTTTACCACGCTGTCATGTTCACCTTCAACACGGATGCGCTTTCCCCGGATAAGCTCCAGAACCGCAAGAAACGTTGCGACGAGTTCTGACCGGCTTTGGCAGGACCGGTACAGATCCGGATAGGCCGCTGCGCCCGTTCCGCGCAAACTGTGAAGAATCCCGGTGATCCTTGACGACACACTGACAATTTTGTGTTTTACAATGCCGGAAAAAGCTTCTGCAGGCGGAGGAAGGAACCGTTTTCCGCGGCCGGCAGCGCTGTAATACGCTTGGTACAGGGTTTCGGGGGCAATACGGCCGCGGTACGCCTGGTCGAATTCGATTTTTTCCGGCTGCCGTGCAATAGCATCGAACGAAATCTTCTCACCCAGCTTAAACGCAAGGCGCTTGCATTCCTGATATTCCAGCAGCTGCCCGCTCAGCTCACGCGTCAAGGTTTCGGCCTCCTGCGGCTTTGGCAGAAGAGAAACCGTCTTAATATAAACAAGACGTGCAGCCATCTCAAGAAATTCGCTTGCGATATCCATATTTTGCTGCTGCATTGCATGGATCTGCTCCATATACTGATCTACCAGCTCCGCAATCGGGATATCCAAAATATTCAGTTTGTTTTTCGCAATGAGCTGTAGGAGCAGATCCAACGGCCCCTCAAAGGTCTCCAGCTTAAAGGTTAGCTTTTCCATTTTAAGGCGGATTATCGCAAAAGGCCCAGCAAAACGTAAGGCAGTTTTCCAAGCCAAAGGATAATCTGGCTGAAAAAGGTTTGCAGAGCCATGAGCGGAATATCAAGGATACCAAACAAAAGGACAAAGAAAGCAATGGTGATGATAATGTTCTGGTACCGGTAATAATTGTAAAGCGCACGGTCGGACAAAAAGGCACCCAAAATTTTGGAACCGTCCAGCGGCGGCAGCGGAATTAGATTGAAAACAGCCAATGCCACATTAATCTGAATATACGCCAGCAGAAAATAGTAGAGCATATTGGGCATTCCGCCGGCACCCGCTATAATTCCGAATAGAATCAGCGCACCAGCCAGACCAGCGATAAGGTTGGAAACCGGCCCGGCTAAAGCCGTTAAAGCCGTATCACGCTTCGGATTTTTAAAATACCGAGAATCAATCGGCACTGGTTTTGCCCACCCGAATCCAAACAGCAGAAGGAACATGGCGCCGACCGGATCAAAACTGACAAGCGGGTTGAGACTCATCCGGCCCTGAAGTTTTGCGGTATTGTCCCCCAAACTGGCGGCTGCCCTGGCGTGTGCCCATTCATGAATCGGCAGAATGCAGAAAATGACAAACAACGTTGCCAGGATCTGAGAAACGACTTCCCCCAAATCCATTTGCTGCCCACGGATAGCGTTTTGGATGATATCAATCAGCATATGGCACTCTCCTCATGCGTCTGTTGTAACCGAATACAGGGGCCGGCCTTTTTCCTCAGCAAATCAGCAAAATAGAACCAGACAATCACCAACCCGGCAATATGATGATATTATAATACCGCTGGAATCAAATTACAAGCAAAGCAGTCTTTTCAGTTTCTTCATTGAATCCATAAAAAGCACTTGCAATTACAGCATAAATCTGATACCATATATTCTGTTGCTGTTTGAATATCAGCCTTTTTGAAGGAGGTGCATCATAGATGGCAAAATGTGAAATCTGCGGCAAGGAAGTTGTTTTTGGTGGACAGGTATCCCACTCCCATCGGCGTTCCGGACGGACGTGGAAGCCTAACGTAAGGCGCGTAAAGGCAATTGTAAATGGGTCTCCAAAAAGAATTTACGTGTGCACCCGCTGCCTGCGCTCCGGAAAAGTGACTCGTGCTGTCTGAGCGCAGATGCGCAGATGAAAGAATAAAAACAGTCTTCCGGTTTGGGAGACTGTTTTTTTACCTTAACAAAGATTGAATTGTGTTCTACAGAATGATATTTTTCTGGGCATTTGATATAATTTTAGGTAAATTGTTTATACCGTTTAATTCACACATGCTTAATTCCAACCAGCGTCTGGAATCCATTTTTAACGGAGGCAGCAAGATAATGACAATCGACTTGACAGAATTCCGGAAAAAATGTACGTGCGGCAGGAAACATCCCGTTGCCGTTGACCAAATCGTTATAGAAAAAGGTGCTGTCTCGCGTCTTCCGGAACTGCTTCGCCAATATAAAAAGAACAGCCCTTTTATTTTTTGCGACAGCAACACCTATCAAGCGGCAGGAGAAAGTGCCGCCAAAATAATCGGGCGGTGCGGAATGGTCCGGTTCCCTGCGGAAAATCTCCATGCCAATGAAGACGCCGTTAAAATGGGGCTGGAAAAGCTGCGCCCGGAAACGGATATCCTGATTGCCATCGGTTCAGGGACCATTCACGACATTACGCGCTATATTGCCCACGAAAAGCAAATCCCGTTTCTTTCCGTTCCAACTGCGGCAAGCGTCGACGGATTCGTTTCTACCGTAGCTGCCATGACGTGGCATGGTTTTAAAAAGACATTTTCTGCGGTTTCGCCGGTTGCCGTATTGGCAGACACCGATATTTTCTCAAAGGCGCCCTACCGGCTTACAGCTTCCGGTGTTTCCGACCTGCTCGGCAAATATATTGCACTTGCAGACTGGAAAATTTCCCACTTGGTCACAGGCGAATATATCTGCGAACGGGTTTGCAGATTGGAATATGAAGCCTTGGAAACCGTTTGCGGGAATATTGCTAAAATCCGCAGCCGCGATCCGGAAGCGTGCGCGCAGCTGATGTATGCGCTGCTTCTTTCGGGGCTTGCCATGCAGATGGTCGGCAATTCGCGACCCGCTTCCGGTGCAGAGCACCATATCTCTCACTTTCTTGAAATGGAAATTCTTAACCCGCACCTTGACGCTTACCATGGTGAAAAAGTCGGCGCAGGGCTTCTCATTGCTGCCCGCACCTATCATCATGCGGCAGAAAAGCTAAGGAGCGGCCGCTTTTCCATTCCCGCATATGCCGGACTGGAAAGGAGCCTGCTCCGCAGCACCATAAAATCGGACAGGCTGTATCAGCAGATTATCCGTGAAAATGATCCTGATCCGCTTGCGGGCATCCGCCCTGAAACCCTGTGGGAAAAACTGCCCGGGATTCTGAAAATACTGGATGGAATCCCAACTGAAGCGGAAATTTCCCGCCTGATCGCAGAAGCGGGAGGTGTTTTGTCTCTTCGAGATATCGGTGCGGACGAAGGTCTGGAGAAACCGCTCATCCGGCTTTCTCCCTATGTCAGAAATCGCCTGACATTTATGCGCTTGTTAAAACTTTTCCGCTTTGAAAAGTAATGCGCCAAACTGTAACTTGTCTGATATAAAATCATTTTCTTGACATGAGCACATTTTTTTTATATAATGTTTAAGTATCACAGACCGGTGCAATAAAACGAGGTGTAGCGCAGTTGGTAGCGCGCCTGCTTTGGGAGCAGGATGTCGCAGGTTCAAGTCCTGTCACCTCGACCAAGC
>ENA-UOOE01000455-UOOE01000455.1-fermentation-metagenome-genome-assembly--contig:-NODE-455-length-40570-cov-14.803406_pt1 | contig 40570 bp, 29 predicted proteins | sample MGYA00245776_ERZ724021 | MGnify/ENA primary metagenome ERZ724021 (study PRJEB28704, sample SAMN03018321) | fermentation metagenome | biome: anthropogenic terrestrial biome; feature: soil; material... | reverse complement strand
TTTACTTTTTTTCCAATATGGTTCAGGTGGTTGTAATAATTATTCTGTTATCCCTATTAACTGAATTTAAATTGAAATTTAATGCTTTTCTTATATTAAGGGTTATATTGTTTTTAATATATCTTTTTCTTTTTATTTGCTTATTCGGTGCGGCGTTTTCCATGTTAACCATAGCTACAAAAAGATTTTCTTTCAGCGGTTTATTTATTAATATAATTTTTCTGTTCTCTTCTTGCTATACATATTATGCCGATTCCCCTAAGCTAATTCGAGTTATTTCATTAATTTCTCCTATAACCTATTTATTCAATCTTTTTCGCAATTTTTTTGGATTGGAAAGTCTCATATTATCCGGAATTTTCACTTATTTTATCTTATCGGTCCAGTTAATCTTACTTTATCTTATTTTTAGAAAATTAATTGTTCCGAAGATAGATAAAGCAATTATAGATTCGATTTGATGAAGACAAATTAAGTAAAAATTATATATATTGAAAATGCATAATTTTTTATTTAAAAAATGGGATAAAATGATGGTATCAGGAATTAAGGGAACTCTTTTAACCGCCATGAGCATGAGAATGAAAGTTACACAATCGTCCTCATGGCTGTTAATTTATATTTTGTTAAAAGGGATGAATAGTTCCGTTTGCAATAAGAATAATGGATAATACAGCAAGAGCGATGATAAGTCCAAGTAATATCCTATCCCTGCTGTTATCGAAATATTTTTTATTCTGTTCTCTTTTACCCTTTATATAGACCAATGTACCCGGTGCATACAATATTGCCATTATAAGCAGAGACTGCCAACCGGTGGAATAAACAAGCCAGAAGGCGTATATAGTTGCAAGAACAGCCAATATTCTATTTTTTAGTACATCCGAGGAAGAATCTTTCTCGAACCCGTCCTTTTTAATTGTAATTTTAAGAAAATAAAGAGCACTTAATAGATAAGGAGGAATTATCATTCCTGCCGAAATTGTATAAAATATCTGATAAGTGCTTGCATTAAAAAATGTTATAATAAGGAAAAGCTGTATAATAGAATTTGTAAGTAAAAGTGAATTTATAGGGGCATGATTTTTGTTTTCTTTTGCAAATGCTTTTGAAAATACTCCGTTTTGAGCAGCTATATAAGGACATTCGGAAGCGATAATCGTATATCCCAATGTGGCACCGGCCAAAGACAGTATAACACCGAAATTTATAATTGAAGCTCCCCATTTTCCAACGGCTTTTTCAAATATAAAAGCTAAGGGCGGATTGCCGAGAGCTGCTAATTCTGTTCTTGTCATAATACCCATGCTTAGAATAGAAACAAGTAAATAGATTAAAAGTACTCCGAGAAATGCCGAAACTGTAGCTTTACCTACATCACTCGATTTTTTTGCCCTTCCGGATATAACTACGGCACCTTCAACTCCTATAAATGACCACACAGTAGTTATCATTGTAGCTTTTATCTGTTCCAAAAATGAAGGCCCTCCCGGCTCCCCCCAAAAGTTGCTCATAAATATTTTAGGATCAAAAGCTTTAATAAATAATACTGTTATAATAAATATTAGTATCGGAACTATTTTACTTATTGTAACAACAAGGTTTATACCTGCCGCTTGCTTTACTCCTTTTGAAACCATATAATTCATAATCCATATTAAAATAGAAGCGCAAATAATTGAAATAAGATTGTTTCCTTGCTCAAATACAGGTATGAAATACCCGATAGCCGAAAACAACAAGGTCGCATATGATACATTTGCCAGAAGAGCACTTATCCAATATCCCCATGCGGAATTAAATCCTATATAATCCCCGAAACCTTCCTTTGCATAGCTGTATATTCCGCCTGTCAAATTTGGTTTTCTTTTGTTCAATTCAAAGAAGCATAAAGTTAAGCAGAGCATTCCGATGCCACAGATTCCCCAGCCTGCCAATACTGCAGCAGTGTTTGCTCCGTTTGCCGCCATATCCCCTGAAAGACTGAATACTCCTCCTCCTATCGTTGCACCTAATGCAACGGCGGTGAGCCTGAGAAATCCTAATCCTTCGGTCTGCTGTACATTTTTAACTTTATTTTCAGTCATTTTTTAACCCCCTTATATTAAGAGTCCGTTTTATATAAGACGGACTCTGATATATTAAAAGATTTTGGATTAGAATCTCAAGGATAAACAACTGAGACCTCCATCTAATTTTCTGAACTCTGAAGTATCAACTATTTCAACTTTGTATCCCAATTTTTTTATTGCCTCTTGAGTTTTTGGATAACCCATGGGAACAAGAACATGATCGTTTACCCATATACAGTTTGCGGCATACCCTTCATCTTCGGGTATTATTATTTTGTTGAAATCTTTGAAAACAGGATTTTTGATGAATTCTCCCGCAATTAAAAGATTATTGTTTTCCAAGTATGCAAGTCCGCTTTTTAGATGGAGCATCTCATTAAGAGGAACTACAGAACCTGAAAAACCGTATTTTTCTAAGATTGATATCATTTGTTCTGCCCCATCTTTATTTGTTCTGGCAGACAATCCGATATAGAAATGATCTCCTACCATCATTATATCTCCTGCTTCTACTGTTCCAGGTTCTTTAATTTCTTCAATGTCCGAGTAGAACTTTTTCAAAACTTCTTTCATTTCTACTTCTTCACCGCGTCTGCTCAGAGCCCCGGGTCGTGTAATAATAGCGCATTTTTTTGTACACAATGCAACATCTTCAACAAAGCAGGAATCAGGGTATTTTTCGTCCGCATCCAATATTGTAACTTTCACTCCGCACTTTTTTAAAGTTTCAATATAAAATTCATGTTGCTTTTTTGCTAATTCAAAGTCGGGTTTACCCAAATTTGCGGAAGTTATTCCGTTTACCATTGCCTTACATGGTTTTCTTACAATTACGTTTTTAAACATTTTTTATTCCCCCTATTATATATACGTGGTATATTGTATACAATATATTATATACTGAATACAATATACCACGTATTAATTTTAATTGCAAGTATAGAATTAATAAATAGGTTTGGTAAATAAGATTTTTTTGGAAAACTTCTAAAGTTGAACGAATCTTCCATATATGATATAGTTATTTGTATACAATATACATTTAAAAAGTTAATTAGGAGGAAAAATGAATATCTACAAAACATTAAAGGATTATGTTTATGAATATATATCCGAAGAAATAAGAAACAACAATATAAAACCGCGGGAAAAAATCAACGAAAGCAATATATGCCAGACCTTAAATGTAAGCAGAACTCCTGTAAGAGAGGCATTAATAGAATTAGCGAGCGATGGGATATTGGAAAGACATCCGAGAAGGGGTTTTATAGTGAAGGAAGTCCCTTTGGAGAAGATAAGAGAAATATATAAAATCTTAGGAGTGCTGGAAGGATTGGCGGGAAGACTTTCCGTAGATAATTTAACCGAAAAGGATATTATTAATATGGAGAAAATAGTTGAAGAAATAGACGAGGCCATTCAAAATGAAAGTTTCGAGGATTATTATAAACTACAGATGAAATTTCATTCAATATTTATATCAGCCTCAGAAAATTCTGAATTAATAAGGATTATAGATACTCTCAAAAAAAGCTTAATAAAGCAGGAGTATAATATTAAAGGTTCAGATAAAGAAGTAAATAATATTTTAAAGGAAACAAACAGTCAGCACAAAAAAATTATTGAATTATTTAAGAATAGGGATAAAGAAGGGATTGATAACTACTTAAGAAACATTCACTGGAATTTATCATATGCGAAATTTGATTCTGTTTGGGATTAACTGATTAAGAAAATAACTGATTATATTTTGTGTATGTTGACACATAATTTTATAAATAATATAATGGATTTAATAGCATTAGTTGAATAATCTGGAAGAGAGGTTTTTTATAATGGAAAATGCTCAGGATGTACAAAGCAATATGGACAAATTCTTAATGGACAAATTATTAAAGTCCCGTTCTGTGTTTATAAGCGGCGAAATAAGTCAGGAACTTGCACAGAAAGTATGTTCGCAGTTGTTAATTTTGCAGGAATTAGGGGATGAGCCGATAAAGCTGTTTATTAACAGCCAGGGAGGCCATGTTGAATCAGGTGATACTATTCATGATATTATTCAGTTTATAAAACCGAAAGTATATATTATCGGTACAGGCTGGGTCGCAAGTGCAGGCATAACCATTTTTCTTGCATCCGAGAAACAATACCGTCTTTCATTACCTAATACAAGATATTTGATTCATCAACCTATGGGCGGAGCAAGCGGCACAAGTACAGATATAGAGATTGAAGCAAATGAAATTGTACGTGTCCGCAGTCGTATAAATAAATTGATAAGCGATGCTACGGGTCAACCCCTTGAAAAGGTAAATAAAGATACGGACAGAAATTATTGGATGAGCGCTGAAGAAGCTATAGATTATGGTATCGTCGGTAAGATTATCACACGAAGTGATGAACTGTTAAATAAATAATAAATAATTCCCATCTGTATTGAGATGGGAATTATTTATTATTTTTGATGCTATTTTAAATCAAATATTTCTATAGATCTGTCTAATATGCCGTTTAAATAAGCAAGGAGTATACCATAATTCGTAATAGGAATATTATTGTCTCTGCATATTTTTATTCTGCTTTGAATTTCCTTTCTGTTTACCATACATCCTCCGCAGTGGATTACAAGGCTGTACTCCTTCAACTCTTCTGTAAAATTATATCCTGTTTTATAAGTGTATTTAAAATTTTTCTTAGTTACTTTCGTTAACAGCTTTGGTATTTTAACTCTTCCTATATCATCGTGGAAGGTATTATGAGTACAGTTTTCGGCAATAAGTATATTTGCATTATCGGGAAGACCGGAAATTGCATTTACACCCTTTATAAATTCCTCCAAATCTCCCTTTTGCCTTGCAAAGAGTATCGAAAAGGATGTCAATTTTATTTCTCTTGGAACTATTTCGGCTACTTCCTTAAAAGCTTGGGAATCTGTGATTACCAAATCTATATTTTTCAATTCCTTTATGGTACTTTCAAGCTCGGTATTTCTTACTACGTGAGTTTTGATTCCGTAGTCGAGGAGATCTCTTATTACCTGAACCTGAGGCAATATAAGTCTTCCCTTGGGGGCCTCTTTATCTATGGGAACAACTAAGACGGCATCCCCATTATAAGGAAGGAGATTTCCTATAATAGGCTGATCCTCTTCAACAGATTGTATTCTTCTGACTAATTCATCTTTGAGCATATTCACGTTTATTTTTTTTGTTGATGAAGTGAATATAGCATTTTTATATTTATCTTTTACTTTATTTAAATATTCTTCACTGACTTCATCTATTTTGTTCATAACGAGAATATATGGAATACTATATTTGTTGAAATTGTGAACCATAGAATTTAATGAATCTTCGTCTATATCCGTTATGTCCATTACATATAGTGCTATGTCGGTTCTTCTTGCAGTTTCTATACTTTTTTTCATCCTCAAAGCACCAAGTTTTCCCTCATCGTCAATTCCGGCCGTATCGATGAACAGTACCGGGCCTACGGGTATTAACTCCATAGCTTTTTTTACAGGATCTGTAGTAGTTCCGGCTACATTGCTTACAATAGATATTTCTTGTTCTGCTAAGGCGTTTAAAAGGGAAGATTTGCCCGCATTTCTTTTCCCATATATTGATATGGTAATTCTGTTGGAATTTGGTGTGGAATTCATAGTGTTTTCACTATACATATATATCCCTTTCTCCTTTTTCCAGTAAGGCTATTTTTTCTTCTATCATTTTTCTTCTTTCCGGATCAGACTCTCCTATTTCTTCGAGTTCTTTATTAATCAGTGCTTCTCCGTTTTTTCTTGTTTTTTCTGAAGCATAGTCCAGAAGATATTCCTTAAATGTGAGTATACCGTTGGGAACGCAGAATTTTTGAATCAGTCCCGGTTTCGCCATATCCATAAAATCCTCTCCCGTTCTTCCGCTTCGGTAACAGGCCGTACAGAAGGAAGTGATATGGCCGTTTTCACACATTTCGTTTACTACCGTATCAAGGGCACGGATATCTCCGAGATGGAATTGTTCCTTTTCCGGAATGTAGTCATCTTTGGTGTATCCTCCTATACCTACTTTTGAACCTGCATCTATCTGGGATATTCCAAGAGGAATTATTTCTCTTCTTACTTCCGGGGTTTCTCTTGCAGTAAGTATCATTCCCGTATATGGTACGGAAAGGCGAAGGATTGACACTACCCGTTTGAAATCTTCATCGGAAACTTTATATTTTGTTTGATCGTAAAATTCTGTATTTATCGCCGGTTCAATTCGCGGGAATGAAATAGTATGGGGACCTACTCCGAAGGTTTTTTCCAAGTGAATGGCGTGATATAAAAGTCCCATTACTTCAAATTTCCAATCGAACAGCCCAAACAATGCTCCTATTCCCACATCGTCTATTCCTCCCTGCATTGCCCTGTCCAGTCCATATAATCTCCAAGGATAATTTCCTTTCATATCATTTTGCGGGTGAAGAATGTTGTAGGTCTTGTGATGATATGTTTCCTGAAATATTTGGAAAGTCCCTATTCCGACTTTTTTTAGTTTTCTATATCCCTCTACATCCATAGGTGCAGCGTTTATATTAACTCTCCTGATTTCTCCATTATGATTTTTTGTATTATATACGATTTTTACGGTATTCGCTATAAAATCCGCATTGTAATTTGGATGCTCTCCATATACGAGAATCAGTCTTTTATGGCCTTTGCTTTCCAAAATCTTTACTTGTTCTACAAGTTCTTCTTCCGTGAGAGTTTTGCGGACTATGGCTTTGTTGTCTCTTCTGAAACCGCAATATAAACAGTTGTTTATACATTTGTTTCCTATATACAGAGGGGCAAAAAATACTATTCTGTTTCCGTATATCCTTTCCTTTAATTTTCTTGCAGCAGCAAATATTTCTTCTTGAAGTTCCTTATCTTCTGTTTGAAGCAGTTTAGCTGTTTCTATAGGTTCAAGACGAATTTTTTGAAGCGACTTGTTGATTATTTCTCTTATTTCGTTCTTTTCGGCATTTTTTCCTTCCTCTAAAAGCTTGAATATCTCATCATCGTTGATAAAATCTTCCGAATACATTTTAATTCCCCCTATTCGTGATTTAATTATATGTCCAACTCTTTTTTTGAAATTGAAGTTTTAACTATACATTCATGTAAATTTCCAAGCTTGCCTGTAAGGCTGTTGATCTCGTCTAAAGTACCTACAACGGTGATGGATATTACCGAAATGTCTTCTTCATCAAAGGGAATCCCCATTCTGCCTTTAATTATCCGTTTATATTCAGAGACTATTTTATTGAACTCATACTGAGAACTTTTAGGGTTTTCAAGGATGGCACTTATTACACCAATTCTTTCTTTCAAGAATTTTCCTCCTTTCTCCATAAAAAAACTTCCTCTCAAAGGAAGTCAGGTGTAGTCAGAGACCCGATTCCCTTTCAGGTAAGATCATTCTCAACCCGTCAGGTATTGGCTGTATTTTTTATCCGAATGACTCAAGAATACTCTCAAAAAACTCGGATTATGTTCCTGATAATATATTAACAATATTATATCTAAAAGTCAATAAGGATTACAAATATTAAATAAATGTATCAAAGCTGTGCAACTTTTTTAGAGGAGATAATCAACAGATTTGAGTTACAAGAATTTAAATGACTGGAATATAAAAAAAGGCTTCTATTAAAATATATATAAAGAAGCCTTTTTTATAAAATATTTAAGTTCTTTTTATAAATTTGGTTTTACAACTGGGACATGTAATGCATATTTTTCCTTTTCCCCTTGGTACCCGAAGCTTATTTGAACAATTGGGGCATTTATAATATTTATATATCTTCATATCCCTTATTCTGTCTCTTTTATTGTAAAATCCATATTTTACTTTATTATAATATCCCATAAAAATATTATTTTCCTGATAACGCTTCTGTATATTTTTGGAAAACATTCTGAAAAAGCAAAACACAAGGGGAATCAAAGAAATAACGGAAAGTACATAAACATTGGTAAACCGTGACAATAACGATAATACCATATAAAGAATCATCAAGGCAATAGATAACTGATCGGGTCCGTATCTTCCTAACATTACTCTTCTGAGCCAGTTCATAAATCATATCTCCTTTTTCAAGATAGTTATATAAATACATTATACTATGACTGTTTTTACATTACAATAAAACCCGATAAAAACAATAGGAAAAAAATTAATATATGCTATTATTAATGTATGACAGTATATCAATAATGGTATAATCCTATGAAGGGAACCGTCAAAAGTTTAAGGAGGAGTATAAATGAAACTGACTAAACCAAAACTGTCAAAGGTACTTAAGGAAGATGTTGATCTTCAATCTGCCATACAGCAAGGAATTGAAGACGAAGAGGATATCGAAGGGTCTCATTTTGACAATAGCTATGTAGAAAATGTACAAGTACGTAATATTGAATTTAACGACTGCATATTTGAAAATTGTAACTTTATAAAGTGTAAATTGAATAAGGTATTTTTTGTTGATGTTGTATTTGAAAGCTGCGATATTTCCAATATTGATTTTGAAAGCTGTATTTTTCACCGGGTTGAATTTAGAAATTGCAAGGCAGTAGGGGCTAATTTTGCCGGTACTGATTTAAACAATATGCTAATGACTAATTGTAATTGTAAATATATAAATCTATTTTCCGCCAATTTAAAAAATACATCATTCGATGATTCTGATTTAACAAATGGAAATGTGCAGGACTGTCAATTGAAATTTATTGAATTTCATAAATGCAAACTAAATGGAGCTGATTTTTTGCATACTTCTTTAAAGGATGTTGATTTTACTACCGATGATATTGAAGGAATTGTGGTTTCGGGATATGAACTGAAAGGGGCGGTTGTTACTCCCTCCCAGGCATGTGAGCTGTCTCAACTCTTGGGCTTAATTATTAAATCATAGAATAAATATGATAATGGAAAACCTGATTTTACGGTTTGATGAAAAAGCTTGAAAAGTAGAAGAACATTTTTTCATTCCTTTTGGAATATATATCAATGGTCTTTTCCAACTTAAAATTTTCTAAGTTATATACATATAAATTTTCTAAATCAGCAGAATAAAGCGTATTTCCAAATACATAAATTTGACCGATGGAGTTTTTAAAAGTAGTTAATTTCTGCAAGTGATCCGTAGGATCAAATATGGTTAAGTCATTTCCTCTGTTTTGAACAAGGTCATAATGAGAAATTAAAAGTTTATTGTTATATTCAAAGATTTGATAGGGAAAAGGCGATTTAAGCTCATAGTTTTCAGCTTTTTTATTGTTTATATCAAATACGCTTAATTTATAACCCGGGTTTCCATCTATATCATATTGATTTGTAAAATATATTTTATCATTTATTTTTAAACTATAATATTGTCCCGTTCCGCATTCTGTAATATCTATAATATCATTTATTTTTAAACTCACGGGATCAATCAAATATAGGAAGGATTTATGCGCCGGTTCATCATTCATCTCTTCGCCGAAAGCATATAGAGTATTATCGTAGGCATCTAATCTGCTGATGTAGACATTATTTATATTCAGTGTCTCCAATTTATTTGTTGATTTATTGCATTTGGTGATAATTGAACTCATATTTAAAGTATTTGCGGTGTAAAGAAAATTTTCATCTACAGCAAAGGTATTTATATTGTGCTGTTTCACGTCATAAGTGTTTGTATTTCCATTGCTTAAGCCATATTCGAATACGACAGTCAGGTCCTTTGTTATTAGGCCCTTTGGTACAACATACATACTGCCGTTGAATATTCTGGGAAGATCAAAGGGAGAACCCATGGAACCCAATTCAATCTTTTCCCGTTTGATTACTTTCAGATTTTGATCTAAAAGTGTTAAGTATGTTTCATTTGATTGCCCTGTTGTTTCAATAATACCCATATGAAGATTTGAATTACTGTTTACCATATTTCCCGTATTTGTACATCCTATAAGCACAATAGCAGATAAAAATGTAATTCCCAAGAATTTTTTGATCATTTGATTTCCTCCTTATTATTTTCTTAAAGTTAAAATTAGGCACTCCAAAAACAACGGTATTGAAAATAAGATTGTTTGAGAAGTGCCCTAATATATTAATGCTTCAATAGAAGCCCTTTCTATTTTTTATTATTTTTCATATATGGTCATTGTTTTATCCGTATTTACTAATTCCATAGGATGGACTGCAATAGCGAATGCGGCTGTGTCGAGATTTATATCATATAAATCTAAAAATGCGGCATAAACAAGCTGCGAACAATAAAATTTACTTCTTGTATAAGGATTGAGATAGTTAAAATTATAAGGCAAACCTATTTTGTTGTAACAATAATTTGCAGCCGATGCATCTTCAGATATAGTTGTACTTGTCACAGTAACTCCGTAACATGTACCTCTGGTACGGTTCCAATCATTATTTCCGGTGGTCACGCCATTTGACAAAGATTCCACAACTGTACCGGAACTGTATATTATAGCTGCATGGCCTGTCGGAATTATTCCCTTGAGTTTATCTGCCGTAACAAGAATTACACCTTTTCTTGTAGGATATGTTCCAAAGGAATTATTTTGTTCTTTATCCGCGTCTTCTGTTTTATCCGGTACGATTACTAAATTTTTTTCTATTTCTTCTTTTATTTTTTCCACAGTTTCCGAATCAAATACTTCCTCAGCCGTTAAAATTTTTTCTTTTTCTGCAAAGGATGGAATGGATAAACTTAAAAATAGAACTGCAATAATGATAAATGAAATACATTTTTTAAAATTTTTCATAGGACACCCCCAGTATTATTTGTTAATAAATTATATTCCTGTAGGGTGTTATTTATTACAAATCAATTCCCAATACCTGTTTAACGATTATACCTACAATAAAGGATATCACCGCTACACCCATGCTGATGCCTGCCATTTCAAAAAAGTTACGCTTAAATGGTTCATCTTTAGCAACGGAAATATAAAAATTAAACCCTGCGATTATGGAAATAGCAATAAGCATTGTTACAATCAATGCCGGAATATAATTGTCTTTAGAGAACAGCAAATAAGGTATAATTAACAGCACTACAGTAATCAAATAGGCAATACCTGTATAGGCAGAAGATTTTACGGCATTTTTGTTCCCTGATGCCCGAGATGATAGGTATCCTGATGCACTCATGGAAAGAGTAGCGGAAATTCCGGTAATCAAGCCGGCCATAGCTATAACCGACGTATTCTGCATGGCAAGGGTATATCCGGCCAATGATCCCGTTAATTCCACAAGAGCATCATTCATGCCCAATACCATATCTCCTACATATTGCAATCTTTCTTCATCCAATAGATCAATGAGTTTTGCCTCGTGGGCTTCCTCATCACGAAGGATGGTTTCCAACATAGGTATTTCCGCTATATGGGCTTTATATGAATTGATTGCCTTTTCTTCTCCTCTTTCAAACATTTTAAGCATAAATGTATATCCCAACATAATTGCTATGAAGTTGTAGAACCTTATCCGACTCATATTAGGTTTGAGAATTTGGTTAGAATATGAAGCAAATTTTTCGGCATGGGAGTTTTCATCCTGAGATATGGATTTTAAGATTTTTTTTGCTTCAGGATCCTTGATGCGATCGGAAATTCTTTTATACAGTTCTGCTTCATCCCGTTCCCGCTGTTGACAACTTAACAAAAAATAATTTTTTTCTTTATTATTTTGTTCCATTAAACTTTTGCTCCTTTCTTTAATCATATCTTGAATATATTATATTTCTATTATAAAATAACATCAAGACACTGGATATATTCGGGACCAGTGAAAAAGTCCAATTTTTTAATTTTTTGTATCTCCAAATCCGCATTTTTACTGAGTAATTTTTAAAAATAACGACTTTATCAGTAGTCCCGATATATTCACTGGAACTTTATTACTGCATTAAATTTTGCACTTGACACATTATATAGATACTTGTTATCATATAATAACAACATATAGTATATGCTGTTATTATTTTTTTGTCATATTATCCTATTCATTATAAAAATAAGGAGATGCTAAAATGATTACGAAGATCAAAAAAAGAGATGGAAGAGAGGTCCCCTTTAATATTGAAAAGATTTCAAATGCTATATTTAAAGCAGCAAAAGCGGCCGGAGGACAGGATTATGATATGGCAGTTGCTTTATCGGAAGAAGTTGCTGAAATACTAGAACGGGATTATATACATAAGGTACCCGAAGTTGAAGAAATACAGGATATAGTGGAAAAGGTACTTATAGAGTCAGGTCATGCCCGTACGGCAAAAGAGTATATTCTCTACAGAGCCGAAAGAAACAGAGTAAGGGAAATGAACACAAGACTTATGAAGGTATACGAAGATCTGACCTTTAAAGATGCCAAGGATAATGACTTAAAGAGGGAAAATGCCAACATAGACGGAGATACGGCTATGGGTACCATGCTTAAATTTGGTTCCGAAGGGGCGAAACAGTTTTATGATTTGTTTATATTAAAGCCTGAACATTCCAAAGCTCACAAAGAAGGGGATATTCATATACATGATTTGGATTTTCTTATGCTGACTACTACCTGCTGCCAGATAGATATCGTAAAGCTGTTTAAAGGAGGGTTTTGTACCGGCCATGGATTTTTGAGAGAACCTAACGACATTCAAAGTTATGCCGCTTTAGCCTGTATTGCTATACAGTCCAATCAGAATGACCAGCACGGTGGTCAGAGCATACCGAATTTTGACTACGGAATGGCACCGGGGGTTAAAAAAACATATGTAAAATTATATAGAGTAAATTTATTAAAAGCCTTTGAGTTGTTGACGGAGGATGGAGAAATTCAAGATAAAATTATAGATATCTTTGATAACATTCACAAAGAAAAGGGATTGAAGCCCTCCATTGCAAATAACGAGAAGTATAAAGAAGCGGAATTTAATTATCTTTCTGATCTTATAAAAGATCCTTTATTGATAAAAAAAGCCCAAAAATTTGCAGAAAAAAATGCGTTGAAAGAAACGGACAGAAAAACTTTTCAGGCAATGGAAGCATTTATACACAATTTAAATACTATGCATTCCAGAGCGGGAGCTCAGATACCTTTTAGTTCCGTTAACTATGGAACCGATACGTCTCCGGAAGGCAGAATGGTTATGAAAAATCTTCTTCTTGCTACGGAAGCCGGCCTCGGAAACGGAGAAACTCCCATATTTCCGATACAGATTTTTAAAGTTAAGGAAGGAGTTAATTATAATGAAGGGGAGCCAAATTATGACCTGTTCAGATTATCATGCAGAGTAAGTGCAAAGAGACTGTTTCCTAATTTTTCGTTCTTGGATGCACCGTATAATCTTCAGTATTATAAACAGGGCCATCCGGAAACGGAGATTGCATATATGGGATGCAGAACAAGAGTTGTAGGAAATGTTTATGACCCCGACAGAGAAATAATATACGGAAGAGGGAATTTAAGCTTTACTACTGTCAATTTGCCGAGATTGGGGCTGAAAAGCAAAGGTAATCTGGATATATTCTTTAAGGAACTTGATAAGGTTATAGATTTAGTTATCGATCAATTGTTGGAAAGATTTGAGATGCAAGGGCGCAAAAAGGTAAAAAATTACCCCTTCCTCATGGGGCAGGGAATATGGATTGATTCGGATAAATTAGGAGAAGAAGACGAGGTAAGAGAAGTATTGAAACATGGGACTTTGACTATGGGATTTATAGGCCTTGCCGAATGTTTGAAAGCACTTACGGGAAAACATCATGGGGAATCCGAGGAATCGCAAAGATTAGGCCTTGAAATTATAGGGCATATGAGAAAGAGAATGGACGAAGCAAGCCAAAAATATAAGATGAATTTTTCCCTTCTTGCTACTCCGGCGGAAGGGACAGCAGGAAGATTTGTTAAAATGGACAGAGAAATATTTGGTTCCGTTGAAGGGATAACGGATAGAGAATATTATACAAACAGTTTCCATGTTCCTGTATATTACGAAACAACCGCTTTTCATAAGATAAAAACGGAAGCTCCATATCATTCTCTTACAAATGGGGGACATATAACATATGTGGAGTTAGACGGAGATCCGACTCAAAACTTAGAAGCCTTTGAAAAAATTATAAGAGTAATGAAGGAATCCGGAGTAGGCTATGGTTCAATAAATCATCCCGTGGACAGAGATCCCGTCTGCGGATATACCGGAATTATCGGCGATACCTGTCCTAAATGCGGGAGGGAAGAAGGCAATATACCTTTTGAGAGGATCAGACGTATTACAGGATATTTGGTGGGGACCTTAGACCGTTTCAATGATGCAAAAAGGGCAGAGGAAAGGGACAGAGTTAAACATTTTTCCTGCTCTGTAAAATAGGGAGACAGATATGACTGATTTTTTAAGAATAGCAGGAATAATTAAAGAATCTATAGTTGACGGACCCGGTATAAGACTGGTAGTTTTTTCTCAAGGTTGTAAACACAACTGTAAAGGATGCCATAACCCGGAGACTCATTCTTTTACCGGCGGCAGACTGATAAATATTGAAGATATCTTGGAAATGGTAAAGGATAATCCTCTCTTAGACGGAATAACCTTCAGCGGAGGAGAACCTCTTGAGCAAGCTGAAAGTTTTGCGGTTTTAGGAGAAAAAATAAAGGAAATGGGGCTAAATGTCATAACTTATACGGGATATACTTATGAGAAAATAATTGAAAGTTTCTATGACAGACCGGATTGGGAGAGATTAATGAGATGTACGGATATTCTCATAGACGGTCCCTTTGAGATAGATAAAAGGAGCATTATGCTGAAATTCAGGGGTTCTTCAAACCAAAGGATTATAGACGTGAAAGATTCTATCCTTTGTGGGGAGCCTATAGTTATAACTCCTTGACAATATTAATTTGCATGGAATATAATGTTGATGAAAGTAATTTAATATATGGAAAAGATAAAATATAGCACAATAAGGAAAAGGGTGAAAAGCCCTTGCTGTAGTCGCAGCTGTAATCAGGAATTTAGGTTGGTGTTTTTGCCACTGTTTGTATACAAATGGGAAGGTTCGACCTAAAGATGATCTGAAAGCCAGAAAACTTGGTGTTGTATTTCTTCTCGATACTCCGACTTAGAGGAAAGGGAAGGTTGAGTGAAATGAATTTAAACCCTCTTCCTTGGAAGAGGGTTTTATTTTTAAGAGGAAGTGTGGGAATGTGAAAAAATTAGTTGGAATAGGTTTGTTAATTTTTATAATATTATCTTCATGGGGGATATCCTATGGAAGCGGCGAAACAAGAATTACAGGAATCATCGGATTTGGCGGAAAAGTAAAGCTGAAAAGTGTAAATCCGTTAAAAATCACCGTAAGTACCGGAAATTCAGGTATAGATGAAGGTATAATCCGCATAGAAACTGAAAACAGGAAATATTATGAACCCGTAAAGATAGATGATAATAGTGAAAAAGTATATTATTTTTCCATTCCCATACCTGATTCCGAGGGTAAAATAAAAGTAACGTTAGAGAATAAAGGAAAGAAGATAAATTCCGTCGAAATCCCATTTGAACCTATTTCCGAGAAAACAACCGTCTTAGGAATATTATCCGATGAACCGGAGAGATTGAATTATCTCAGCCAATTGAAACTAAATTTTATTCCCATGGAAGATATAGAAATAGTTGATTTGACCAAATACCTCAGCCTGAATGAAGAAGAACTTGAAAATTTAGATATGGTTTTTATAGAGAACTACAATTCAGAACAATTACCGGAAGAATTCGGGCAAAATCTTATTCAATGGGTTAAAAGAGGACACAATATTTTCATTGGAAACAAAACCTACAAATATAAAACTTTAACCGGAATATTTAAAAATTTAAATCAAGAAGAGATTTGGCATTTGGGAGAAGGTAACGTTGTACCCGTAAACGAAAATTTGGAAACGATATCCTTAGATAACATAAAAGAATCAATTGAAAAATATGCTACATATTTAAATCTTAACGATTTGATCAAACCTGAAAATATTTTTAACAGGGAAAATGAGTGGAAAAATATGTTTTTTATAGGAAATTCTCTGTTGAAACCCAGTTATAATTTGGTTTATATATTTCTGTCCTTACTGATAGTTTATTTAATATTTCTTATTATAGGATTGGGAGAAAAAAGAGGTAAAATATTTGGAATATCAATAGGAGCCTTTTCTTTGATATTTTTAATAGCTTTTTTTAGAGAAAATATCTATGGAAGCAATGTGGGAAAGGTTGAGATAAAGGAATACGGAGAAGGAGTTTTCTCTACAGGAGTTGCATATGTAAAGGGAACTAAAGAGAATTCGGAATTTCAGCTGAATGATGGATTCTTGGACGGATATGGAGAAGACAATATTCATGTTATGCCTTTAAACCAAAAGGTTCTTGCATTGAAAAAAGAGGTGTATCATATATTTTTTCAGAATCGGGATGAAAAAGAAAGTTATGTGCAGAAACTTTCTATAGACGAAAATTCAATTGTATCAGGTGAAATACAAAATATTCTCCCTTATGATTTGGATAACAGCTTCATCATAATAGGCGATACGGTTATAAATATTGGAACATTAAACGGAAAACAAAAATTGGATATTAAATATAGATTGGATGAAAATTTAAAGAATACCGGCGATTTTAATTATTTGGACAAGGTTTCTACTGCTGTCAAATTAGATGACGAAGAAAAACAGCTGTTTGAACAGTATTACTATGCTGAAAGTAATCCTAAGAACTGCTGCCTGATAGGATTTAGTACAATAAAGGATAAAGATGAAAAGACATATACAATGAATGTCTTTCAAATTGATTTTGAAGAAAAAGAACATTTAAATATTCCCTTCGGAGTTATTCGTCCGGTTAAAAACTATACTAAATACTCGGAAGATAAATATATAAGGGAATATACGTTGGAAGAGGGAGAAGAACTTCTTTTATACTATCCTATGCCTGTGCGAGGGGATATTGAATCCCTGAATCTTAGAGCAAAGATTGATTATGGCAGCTTAAAAATAGAGGCATTAAATCAAAAAGATAAAAAATGGGAAGAATTATCGTCTCAATTATTTCAGAGTGACAGAGTGAAGAATTTTACGGAAAATGGTCCGTTGACCATTAAGATAACCGGTAAGGGAAGAATTATGCTTCCTCAAATATCCCTCCGGGGGAAATTAAAATCAGGTGAGAATAATGAATAATTTTTTAGAGATGAGTAAAAAAAACAGAGAGCTGATATTCAGTTATGTATTGATTAATACCATAGTTCTTTTAGGGTGTTTTTTCATGATAATTTTAACGGATAATTCTTACGAGGAAGATTTAACGGGTAAAATGTATCTTTATTATTCCATATTTCAATTAATATTGAATTCGATTCTCATAACATTGTGGGAATGGGAAAAGAAAGGATTTTTTCATATTGCCATGTTTACATTATCTTCTTTTCCTCATACGATTTTACTCTTATCGGTAAACAATATGAGCGGATTGTACGGCCTTTTCCCTCTTATTATCCAATATATATGGGCAATGGTAATTATCAGCATTAAAAACATGATGATGTATAAAGGAAAAAGTGATTTTCATATACAGCTTATACTCAAGATATTTATATGTACGGTAATAATATTCAGTTTGATATTCTTTTATTATTATTATGAATATAGGAATTTAGTTATAGTATCGATATTCGACAGGAGGATTCCTCTTGTATTTTTCTTAAATCCAGTGATGACTTCGGCAGGAACGGCTGCTTCTCAGCTGGGTCAGCCAAATTATCTGGGATACAAGCCTTTGGGTATTTTCTGCATATTCTGGATTTCAATATCCTTTGGGATAAATATACTTATTAAACATGGAAGGCTTTGTTATGAAAAAAAATAATGCTTTTACTGTTTTAAAAAAATTGAGAAGAAAGATATGGCTGAACAGATTATTAAATACCACTGTCTATTTTGGATTGGGGATTTCCGGCACGGTTTTTTTGATGGCCGTTTTAAGTCATATATTTCCGATAGTTTATGTAGGGAAAAAGATTTTTTATATTATTGAAGGGGGATTATTATTGGGAGCATTTTATTCTCTTTTCAAAATTCCATCCATTGAAGAAACAGCAGAAATCGGAGACGATACAGGGTTTAAAGAAAGGTTTTCAACTTATTTGGAATACAGAAACTGTCATGGAGAAATATATGATGCTTTTTTTGATGAGATGAGGGAAGCTCTTTCAGAGGAAGATATAGGGAAGAAATATCATATTAAGATAGATAAAAAGATGATTTTAATATCATTGATTATTTTTTTTATTTCCCTGGGGATATTTTTTATTCCTTCAAATAAACGGGATATTGCACAAAGCGGAGAAGAAATAAATAAGGATTTAAAAGAGGAAGGAAAAAAAGTAGAAAATATTGTGGAAGATCTTAAAAAAGAAGAAAAAAACGGCAATATTACATCAGAAGAAGAAAAAGAGATGAAGAAAACATTAAAAAAACTGATAGATAAACTTTCGGATACTTATGATTATGAAGAAGGAGCCTATCATATTTTAGATGCCCAACGGGATTTGGATAATATAAATAAGAAATATGATCAAGATAATAGTATAATAGCAAGTATTTTTAACGGGACGGGGATTCAATCCTCCCTTAATAAAGAAGTGAGCAACATTTCCGGCGATTTGTCGGAAGAATATAGGCAAAAAGCCTTAAAAAATATTCAAGATATGAAATCCAATGGAGAAGAAAAGATGTCTCAAAAGGATTTAAATGTTATAAATCAAATGGAAAGGGAATTGAAGTCCGATGATTGGAAGGAGAATGTTAGGAATATTGCTGATGGAAAATCTCTTTCAAATTCCGTAGAGACAGCTCAGGTGGATTTGAATGACATGAAGGAGAGATTTTTGGACAAGGACGGGAACGGATTTGAGAGTATCGGAGGTAAGGATAAAACCGAAAGTTTTACCTCTGGAGAAAGGGATAATTACGAAGAAGGTGAAAGAAATAAGGGAGACTACAAAGAATCCATAGCAGGAAAAGGCCTCGGGGATTATGATGATAGCGGAGGAATCGGAGGAGACGGCAAAGGGGAAAATGATGTTTCTTTGCAAGAAGGGAATGTGAAAAAAAGTACGAAGTCCACAAGAATAGATAACGAAAAATCCAACCTTTTAAATATACAGGGAGTCCAGGGAGAAAAAGGAGATATAATTACAAACTCCAATGAAAATGGTATAGGAACATCGGGAATTGATAATTTACTTACCGGAAGCTATAGAGAATTTGAGAAGGACAAATTAAAGTACATTAATAAATATAAGATACCAGAGAAAAATAAAGAGCTTGTAAACAGATATTTTGAAATATTAACGGAGGAAAAATAGATGGAAGAAAATATGATACTGAATTTCAAGGGAAAATTTGAGAGTGTACTGAAAGAAGTAAAAAAGCAGATTATAGGTCAGGATGAAGTGGTGAGCAATACACTGATAGGAATAATTTGCAGCGGTAATATACTTATGGAGGGAGCACCAGGTCTTGGGAAGACCCTCTTAATAAAAACTTTGTCAAAGGTATTGGATCTTCCATTTTCAAGAATACAGTTTACTCCCGATTTGATGCCTATGGATATTATCGGTACCGAGATAATAAAAAATAACGGAAACGGTATGGATATTTCCTTTGAAAAAGGACCCATATTCAGTTCCTTGATATTAGCAGACGAGATAAACAGAGGGACTCCCAAAACTCAAAGCGCACTTCTTCAAGCCATGGCCGAAAAATCCATAACTGTAGGCAAAAATACTTATATGCTGGAGGAACCCTTCTTTGTTCTTGCCACCCAAAATCCTATTGAAATGGAAGGAACTTATCTTCTTCCCGAAGCTCAGCTGGACAGGTTCATGTTTAAGCTGAATATAGATATGCCTGATGAAAAGGTACTGATGGATATAGTGAATTTGACTGTGGGAGACAATGAAGAATTAAATATAGAGAAAAAGGCCGGAAAAGATGATGTTCTTCAGATGAAGGAAGTAGTAAGACATGTGGCTTTATGTCAAAGAGTAAAGGAAAAGGCCGTAGAAATAACACTTGAAACTCATCCGGAAAAGACCGGTTCGGATATTGTCAGGGAATATGTAAAATGGGGGTCAAGTCCGAGAGGAACTCAATCAATGATTTTGGGAGCCAAAGCTAAAGCTTTAATTGAAGGAAGGTATAACGTATCGTTGGAGGATTTATATTATTCCGCCTATTTGTCCTTGAGACATAGGATTTGCTTGAATTTCAGAGCAATGTCCGACGGAATGACAGCAGATCATATAATAGAGGAAGTGCTGAAGAAGGTGAAATAAATGGATGATTTTCTCAGACAGATAAGTGATTTAAAGATCAAGCCGAGGAAAAAGCTGACTTACGGCGAGACAGGAAATTATAGATCCCAGAGTCTTGGAAATTCCATGGATTTCTATGATCATAGACAATATATTCCTCAGGATGATGTCAGAAGAATCGATTGGAAGGCATACATGAGAACCAAAAATTTATATATAAGGCAGTTTACAGAAGAAAAGACGGTACATATAAAAGTGATAATGGACAACAGCCTTTCAATGGACTATGGAACTTCCGTGAAATTCGATCTTGCAAAGACATTAACTAAAGGGATAGGATATCTGACATTGAACCAGGGAGATATATTCAGTTTTATTCCCCTTAATAATGGAACATATGGGGAAACATCAATTAAAGGCAAAGATAAATTTTATCAACTTTTTAAAGTGTTGGATAGCATAAGTTGTGAGGGCATGACCGATTATGAAAATATCATAAGATTAAATGAATTCAACAGAGAAAGAGGAGGAATAACCTTTCTCATAACAGACGGATTTGGTGAGAATATTGATAAAGTACTGGATTTTTTATGCGGCAGAGGAGAGGAAGTCTTATTTATTCAAATATTATCCGAAGATGAAGTAGAACCTGAAGTTAACGATAAGTTAAAGTTAATTGATAAGGAGACTAATGAAATTGTAAAGATAGATATTAACAGGATTATGAAGGATATGTACAAAAAAAAGATTAATTCATTTATAGACAACAACAGAAGCATGTCTCTTAAAAGGGATATAGTTTATACTTTTGCATTAAGCAGCGATTCCCCTCAAGAAATTCTAAGAAAGACTATTGGAGGTATGTAAATGAGACTTTTGAATATGCAGGGCCTCTGGCCGGTACTTCTTATACCTCTTATTCTGCTTCTTTATTTTAAAAAACATCAGGAAAAGGAAATAAAGATATCAAGTATAAAAATATGGGATGAAGTTTTAAAAGAAGCAGAAGGAATCAGAACAAAAAATATCAATAAATACCTTCTTCTGTTCTTAGAGATTATGATTGTAATATCAATAGCTTTGGCATTATCGGATCCGTATTTGGTTAAAGGAAAAGCTGAAGATGAAATAACGGTATTTTTGGATTCTTCCATCTCCATGAATTCTGTGGAGAAGGGAGAAAGCCACTTCCAATTGGCTAAAGAAGAAATAAACAAATTTCTTCATACTTTAAAGGATGATGTAAGGATAAATTTAGTCCTTATAGACAGTGATGAAAATGTACTTCTTGAGAGGGGAAGTAAAAAGGAAGGAATTGATATACTAAAAAAAATAAGCTGCTCGGATTTTCCGCTGAATTTGAACAAGTTCTCGGAAATAAAATCTCAGTTTGATGGAGAAAAAGTTTTCATAACGGATAAGGATGTAAATTTTGACGGCAGTGTAATAAAAGTAGGGAAGGATTTTGATAATTTGGGAATTACATATGGTTACTATGATTATTATAACGGAGATTTGATATATAAAATAAAAAATTATTCTTCAAAGAGAAAAGAAGTTCATATATCAATATCCGATGAAGAAGGGAATAAGGCTATAGATAAATGGTCAATCGGGCCTGGAGAAGAAAAGGATATGTTTTTTCACCCTAAAAAGGAAAAAAATGTATTTATTGTCAGCATAGAAAATGAGGATTCCTTATCGGAAGACAATAAATATACGATTCCTGTGGGACAGAAATATAAGAAGAGCGTGGTTTTAGTAGGGGATAACCTTTTTTTTGACAGTGCATTGAAAAGTATTCCTCAAATTAATTATGTAAAGAAGGACAAGATTTCTTCCGGTGATAAAAAATTTGATTTATATATATTTGCCGATAATCAATCCGCTGAAAATAATATTGAAGATTCAGGCGTATGGTATTTAGATCCCGAGTGGGAAATTTCTGGCTTAAAAACCCGGACTGAAGAAATTCACGAAGATGAGGGAAGTTTTTTATCAGACTTGGACATGAGCAAAACATATGTAAACAATGCTAAGTATTTAAATGATATAAAGAATTTTCACCCTTTGCTGAAAGGAGAAGGGGGTTCCTTCATGGTTTACGGCATGAAGAAAGGCGAAAAGGTCATGTATTCTTCATTGGACTTCAATAATACCAATTTTGTAATGACTCCATATTTTCCCATAGTTATAAAGGAAAGTATCGGCTGGTTTTTTGACGGAGATTATCTTTTAGATAAAGAAGAATTTACAAACCCGCCTTCTCAGTTGGTTGTAGGGGATATGAATAATAGAGATGCCAACGAAAGAAAAGCCGTTTCCTATACTCCTTTAAAGCCGATTAAAAATTATTCGATTCTTTTGGCTTTGGTATTGTTAGTAATGGAATGGAAGGTGTACAAAAATGCTTTCTAAAATTAAAAAGAATTTGTGGATTATTTTAAGAACGGGAGTTTTTATTCTTTTGATTCTTTCTCTTTTTGACATAAGAATTCACAGAGTTAATAAAAAAGACGATACCGTATTTTTGGTTGACCGATCCTTAAGCACGGCTGAAAGTAAAGAATCAATAGAAAAATATATAAACGAACAAATTCAGAAGAAGGATAAAAAAAGCCTTACAGAAGTTATTTCCTTCGGGGAAAACGCAATGACGGACATGCCTTTGACCGATAAGAAAGAAAAATTTGCATTTAATACAAATGTAAACCCTGATTTTACAAATATTGAAAACGGAATTCGGTTTGCTTTGGACTCTTTTCCTCAGGATGTTAATAAAAATCTTGTGTTATTCACAGATGGGATTGAAAATTTGGGAAGTTATCAACAGGTAGAAGAAAAATTAAAAGAAGAAAATGTTAATTTGTTCATATATCCTTTAAAAAGAGCGGATAAAAATGACTGCCAGCTGAAATCCATGAAAGTACCTGCAAAAATTTATAATAACGAGGAATTTCAACTGTCGGTAGAAATTTATTCAAATTACGGTACAACTGCCGATTTTCATCTCTATGGAGATGAGAAGGAGATACTGAATAAAAGAATAGAAATAAAAAAAGGCTTGAATTCATTAAAATATGATATCTCCCCCGAGGACAGCGGTTGGAAGAGTTTAAAGGGAGAGATAAAAGCTGACGGAGATACAAACTCTTATAATAATGTATTCACTATAGGATTAAATCCCGCCGGGAGCCCAAAGATATTGATTTTGGGCACAAAGGAAGATACGAAAAATGTGACTAATCTCTTAAACAGTATAGGTATTCAGATATCCCATTATACTCCGAAAGAAGTGAACGGTTCTGTTGATTATTTGGTACAGTTTGACGAAATAATATTGACCAATGTTTCCCATGATGATATATCGGAGGAATTGGAAAAAAATTTGGAATACTGTGTTAAGAAAGAGGGGACGGGCCTTCTGGTAATAGGAGGAGAAAACACCTTCTCCATGGGAAATTATAAGGATACCTTATTGGAATCGATGCTTCCTGTTAAAAGTCAGATAAAAGGAAATGAAAAGAAGCCTAATTCGGGAATTGTTCTGGCAATAGATACTTCGGGAAGTATGGAAGATGAAACAGGAGGCGTAAAAAAAATAGAAATTGCCAAAGAAGCGGCTATATCTTCCCTGGATATATTGGATGACAATGATTGGGCAGGAGTAATAGGATTTTCGGATAGGACAGAATGGGTTGTTCCCTATGGGAAAATCAAGGATAAAAAAAATATTGAAGAAAGTATAGGAAAATTGAAAGCTCAGGGAGGGACCTTGATAATGCCTTCTTTAAAGGAAAGTATAAAGTCACTGTCTTCAGGTAATACCAAAATAAATCACATAATACTCCTGAGCGACGGGGAAGGGGAAAAGGAAGGGTATGAAGATATATTAAAGGAGATGGAAGAAAAGGAAATTACCTTATCGACAATTGCCGTGGGAAAGGATTCCGATGAGAAGTTTTTAAAATATCTAAGTGAGGAAACAAAGGGGAGAAGTTATTATGTAGAAGATCCGGCAGATATTCCTAAAATATTTGCCAAGGAAACCTATATGGCAACAAGAAAGTATATAAACGAGAGAGCCTTTTATCCCCAACTGGTCAATAGTTCGGGAATAATAAACAAAAATTTTCTGCCTAAAATAAAGGGATATATTTCCACCAGCTTAAAGGACAGGGCAAATTTAATATTGAAAACCGATTTGGATGAACCCCTTTTGGCAGAATGGCAATACGGTTCGGGAAATGTTTTGGTGTGGACTTCCGATTTAAGCGGAAAGTGGAGCAAAGATTGGATAGAATGGGAAGGGTTTGAGAAAAACTGGTCTAATATAATAGACTATCTTTTAAGTCAAAGAAATTCGGGAGAAGATCACATTGAGATTATCCAAAAAGGTGGGAATGCTGATATATATGTGGATACTGAGAAAAATGGGGAAAAAGTCGATATATCCGTTACGGAACCCGACGGAAAAAATTACGAACTCGCTATGAAACAGTATGAAAAAGGAAAATTCAATCAAAATATAATATTAAATAAAAAAGGAAGTTATATAGTTAATTTAAAGGTAAGCAATGAAGACGGTTCAAATTCATTATATACAAGAGTGCTGTACTTAGATTATTCTCCGGAATATTTTTTGGAGGAAGAAAAGGATAAAAATTTGGAACTTATGAGTAAATACACTGTAATAAACGGTGAAACGGAAATTTTTTCACTTCCTATAAAGGATAAGAGTTATTCTGATATAAATATGAATTATATATTTTTACCTTTGGCCGGAATTTTATTTGTATCGGATCTTTGGGTCAGAAAAAAGTTTGGAGGGAATTAGTGTGAGAAAGAAAGTAATAAGGTTTATATCTGTTTTGTTGATTTTGATAATGTCCTTTTCAATTCTTACGGGATGCGGGAAAAGCAATACTAAAGAAATAACTAATATTGAAGATAAGGGAAATAAAGAAAACAATGACATATCAGGGTCAAAGGGAGAAAGCCCTGTAGAGATTTTAAAAAATAAAGAAGAGGATAAAAAGGAAGAAAAGGATAAAAATACGGAAGAAACAAAGGGTGAGCAAGACAAATCCCAAGATAAAAAGACGGAAGAGACAAAAAAAGAAGAAAATGTGGTAGTGATAGATGGTGTAACATACAAAAATTATAAAGGGCCTGTCCAGGGAGAAAAGAAGTACAAGGAAGGCACACCGGCAAAGAAAAATTCCGATGAATATAAATCATCGGGAGATATTGAAAGTCCATATAAAGTTAATCTGATAGTCACTACAGGATTTGGGCATAAAAAAATTTTTGCGAAAAATGTGGGAATGGTAAAAGACGAAGTGGGAATGGAAGTCCTGTTTAGGAATCTTGATATTCAAACCGGATATGGAGGAGGATTCGTTAATGCCATTAACGGCATTGAATCAAAATATACATTTTTTACGGGAGATGAAAGAAAGAAAGAAGACTGGTTTTATTGGGTCAACGGCATCCTTGCTCCTATAGGGGTAGCGGAATACAGGCCTAAACCGGGAGATGTAATATGGTGGGATTATCACGATTGGAGTATAACAATGTTTATACCCGCAGTAATAGGCTCTTATCCGCAACCTTTTAAGAGTGGATTTCAGGGGAAAAATCCGGGAACCGTAATATTGTATACGTCTTCTTATGCCAATGAGGCTGAGAGGTTAAAGAAAAGCTTGCAAAAACAAGGAGTTACACAAATAGATATAGGAAAATATGATGCAACACTTATCGAAAACCCCAAAAAATATTATATTGTATTGGGTGTTTGGGATGATTTGGTTACCCAAAGCAATATAACGAACAGCAAAGGAAAAGAAATAAATCTGATGAAGGATATCAATGAAAAAAATAAATTTGTCGGAGTTAATTCAAAATTTGAGGGGGGGAAAGTCCATGCGTTAAACTTTAAAGGGGAAACTGTTTCTTCCTATGACCAGGGAGGGGCAATATATGCTTATGCAGCAGGAATAGGAAGCACAAAGCCCATATGGGTTGTAACAGGAACCGATGATGAAGGATTTAAAATGGCGTATAACGTGCTTCTCAATGAACCCCAAAAGATCAAGGATTGTTTCGGAGCAGTGGTTTCTAAGAATGGAGTTGAAAAAGTACCGTATTTAAAATAATGGGAGGGATATGAATGAATAGAAGGAGAAGAATAATTGTATCGTTATTGCTCGTTTTGATTATATCAACAAATATATGTACAGGTGTTTTTGCCGCTAACGAATCCTCGTTAACAAGGGAAGAGCTTTATAAGGCGGCTCAGAAAACAATAGAATATTATCATAAAACCTATAAGTCGGAAAAATATGAAGGAATAATGGATTGGCCTGCCCTTGGATTATTCGGATTCGGAGAAGATGTAAGCGGTCCTAAGTGGACCGTAGACGGAAAAAATGCAGCTTATTTCAGAGAAGAAGAAGCTAAAAACGGGGTCGGTCTTTCCAAAACCAAGAATACAGATTTTCAGAGAACCATTATCGGTATTTGTGCGGCGGGAAAGGATCCGAGAAACTTCGCCGGGATGAATTTGGTTCAGATTGTAAAAGATACAATGCTTCCAAACGGGCATTTTGCAGATTCCGTAGCGGATAATAAAACAGGGAAACCCGTGGGGGACAATTTAATAAATGCTCATATATTTGGGGTTATTGCTCTACATTGTGCCGGAGAACCAATACCGAATAGGGATAAATGTGTGGAATGGCTTGAAAAGCAGCAGCATAAGGATGGAGGATTTACTTGGGATGTAAAATATTTTGATAATCCTAAGGATTATGATTATATTGTTTCCGATGTGGATATGACGGCAGCAGCACTGATGGCTTTTGCCATACTTGGGGAAGATGAATCGAATCCTGTAGTTGCCAAAGCAATACAGTTTTTACATGATGAACAGCTTCCGAATGGAGGATTTCATTCCTGGGGGACCGACAATCCCGAAAGCTGTGCATGGGCCATACAGGCATTGACATTACTCGGACAGGATCCCATGGGGCCTGAATGGACAAATACAAAGGGACAAAACCCCGTTACATCTCTTCTGAGATTTCAGAATTCCGACGGAAGCTTTGTTCATGTATTGGAAGAAGACGATATGATAGATGTATATGAAAACAGTATGTCTACTTATGAAGCATTATACGGAATGGCAGATGCCTATAACAAGAAGTCAGCCTACGATATGCTTTATGAAAAGTACAGACCTGAAGGGGAAAAATATCTTTTTAAGGATTATAAACCGGGAGATTATGCATTTAAAGAAACGGCGGATTTGGTTTATGACTATATCATATCGGGATATACCGACGGTACTTTTAAACCGGATAATAACGTAACAAGAGCTGAATTTACAAAGATGCTGAACAACGGGAAGGGATTCAGAAACGAAGCGAGAGATTATTCGGGAGAAAGTAAATTTAATGATGTACCTGAAGACCACTGGGCCTACGGGAATATAGGAGTAAGTGCGGAAAAGGGATATATCACCGGAGTTACCGAAGATACATTTAAACCGGAAGATCCCATAACGGGAGAACAGCTTATGATAATTTTAATAAGAGCGGCAGGTCTTGAAGAAGAGGACGACAAACTGAAAACAGGAGGCGGAGATTGGGTTGAAGGGTATATAAATTTGGCAAAGGAAAAAGGTCTTGTATATGAAAATTTTCAGCCTAAAGAACCAGTTACAAGAGCTCAATGTGCATGGAGCTTATATCAATTTTTGAATATTAACAATTAAATCTAATTGGAGGGAAGAACAGATGAAAAATATAGCTGAAAGTCAAAAAAAATATTTAGCCCGTGACAGGAATATTGGATTTTCATCTGTGCACCCCCTCCCTTGTTTAATATATTACATAGGAGTAATAATTTTTTCCATGATGATAAAGCATCCCTTATTTATATTTACGGGTTTGGTTTTAACCATATTTATCAATTATATAGGAGATGAGGGAAGAACCTTAAAAAAAAGTTTGAAGTTTTATCTCTTTATAGGAATGATGGTAGCCTTGATAAACCCTTTCATATCCCATGAAGGGAATACGATAATTTTTTATTTTTTCAGCCGTCCTATCACTTTGGAATCCGTAGTATACGGGATTGTAATGATGTTTTCTCTCTTAATCATACTTTTTGTATTTATATCATTTAATCAAATAATGACAAATGAAAAAATTTTGTTTCTTTTTTCAAATATATCACCGAATACGGGACTGATTGTCATGATGATATTGAGATTTGTGCCTCTTTTAAAGGATAGAATTCAAGATATATCACTGATTCAGGAGCAAAGGGGAATCAGTACAAAAGAGGGAAAAATTAAAAAAAGGCTGGAAAACGGAATGAAAATACTAAATGTCCTTATCGCCTGGTCCTTGGAAGAATCCATTGAGACGGCAAGATCCATGAAAGGGAGAGGATACGGAGTTGTACACAGGAGAACTTTTTATAATAACTACAGGATGGATAAAAGGGATTGGACGGTTTTCTTGGTTCTTTTGTCTTTAATATTTTTGATAATTGTTTTGCACGGTTTAGGTTACGGAAAATTTGAAATTTATCCGAAAGTGGGAAATATATTGTTTAATTTAAAAGATGTATTTCTGTACATATTATTTATTTTATATATGAGTATTCCTATTGTTTTGGAAGGGACGGACAGATTGAAATGGAACAAATTCAGATAAAAAATTTATCCTTTACTTATCCCAATCAAAAGAAGAAGGCTTTGGATAATATCTCCTTTTCGGTAAAAGAGGGGGAATTTTTAGTATTATGCGGTCCTTCCGGATGCGGAAAGACTACCCTTTTAAATCAGTTGAAAAAGGAAATTGCACCTAACGGGGGAAAAGAAGGGGAGATATTGTATAAGGGACAGTCCATTGAAAAAATGGATAGGAAAATTGCAGTTGAAGAAATAGGGATGGTATTTCAGGAACCGGAAGCTCAAATCGTGACGGATACAGTATGCCATGAATTGTCTTTTTCTTTAGGAAATTTAGGATATTCCTCGGAGGAGATGAAAAAGAGGATTGGAGAGATATTCAATTTTTTTGGAATGGAAAATAAGTTTTACGATGAGATAAAAAACATGTCGGGAGGACAGAAACAGATACTCAATTTAGCATCGGTACTGTGTCTTCATCCGAAAGTACTTCTTCTCGATGAACCTACTTCTCAGCTTGACCCGGTTTCAGCCAAAGATTTTATTCAGATGGTATATAGGTTGAACAGGGATTTCTTTATGACGGTTTTAATGACTGAGCACAGGTTGGAAGAAGTTTTTCCTATAGCCGACAGGATTATTATGATTAAGAATGGGAGAATAGAGTATGACGGAAGGCCTAAGGAGGTTGCCAAAAGTATATATGATAAGAAAGATAAATTATATATGAAATTTCTTCCGACAATAACCCAATTTTATTTTCAAAAGGAGAAGAATCCGGCAATCGGCAATATTCCCATTACGGTCAGGGAAGGGAAAAGATGGCTCAGCGGCATAGATATAAATAAAATAAAAGGAAAAGAAATTAATTCAAAAAATTTCGATTCCGTCATTATGGATTTGAAGGATATTTCATTTAAGTATGTAAGAGAAGGTCCATATATTTTAAACAAATTAGACCTGAAAATATACAAGGGAGAAGTATTATCAGTATTGGGGGGCAACGGAACCGGAAAATCGACTCTTCTTAAAATAATAGGGAAAATGTTCAAACCTCAAAGGGGAAAGATCTTATCGAATGATTTTAAAATAGGATATCTCCCTCAGAATCCAATGAGCTATTTTCTTTATGACACCGTGGAAGAAGAAATATGTAAGGAAAAAGAAAATAAGGATTTTAGAAATGAAAAATTCGAAAGGATTATAGAACTTTTTTCTATAAAAGATTTATTGAAGAGGCATCCATATGATTTGAGCGGAGGAGAAAAACAAAAGGTGATATTGGCTTCCATACTCATGACAAATCCAGATGTGATTCTCTTAGATGAGCCCACTAAGGGGATGGATGTTATATCTAAAGATGTTCTTAAACATATTATAGATAAATTGAAAAACAAAGGAATGACTGTAATTATGTCTATTCATGATTTGGAATTTGCAGCGGAAAATTCCGACAGATGTGCTTTGCTGTTTAACGGAGAAATAGCCGTTGAAGATATTCCCTCTCTGTTTTTCAGCAGAAATTATTTCTACACAACAGCTATTAACAGGATATTCAGAGATATAATACCTCAAGGGGTTATCAAGGAGGATTTGATAATTGATGATTAATTCGAAAAAATATATCATTTTAATTTTGCTTGGAAGTATACTTATATTGATATTTTCGGTATTGTGGACGGATAAACATTATATGATTTTCAGTATTCTGATAATTTTTTTGTCATTAGTTCCCTTTTTTCTTAAGTTTGAAAGAAAAGAACTGAAAGCAGAAAATACGGTACTGATTGCCATACTGGCATCGGCGGCGGTTCTCGGCAGGGTTCCCTTTGCAGCCATACCCAGTGTACAAGCCACATCCTTTGTTATAATAATGACTGCTCTTTCCTTTGGAGAGGAAGCGGGATTTATGGTCGGCGCCTTGGGGGCATTTGTTTCAAATATGTTTATGGGCCAAGGACCTTGGACTATATGGCAGATGTTTTGCTGGGGAATGATGGGGGTTTCGGCGGGAATATTGAGAAATACAAAATTTATGAAGAATATAATCGGACAGAGTATATTTGGATTTATATGGGGATTTTTATTTGGCTGGATAATGAATATATGGTATGTCCTGTATTTCGGTGCTGATTCATTTTCCTTTCAGGTATTTTTAGTGTCATGTATAACCAGTTTTAAGGTGGATTTAAACCATGCAGTTTCCAATGTGGTATTTATACTCATGTTCAGTAAGAGTTGGAAAAAGATTTTTGACAGAGTTAAAATAAAATACGATTTATAAGATAAAGATTAATTTTTTCTCTTTTTTCTTTTGTGATATTATTAGTATGAATAATCGTTATGTAATACTTCAGTTTATTGTCTTAATAGGTTTATTTTTCTAAATTGTATTGAGAAAGGAGGAATTATTGTTGACTGTTATAACCTTGATTATGGGAGTAATCGGAATACTTTTATTCATGTTTATAGCCTGCTCATTTAAGAGATTGTTGTTAGACAATGAAAGCGGGTTTTTGCACTTGTTAATGTCATTAATGTTTATTTGTTGGCTTCCGATCCCTTTTGCAATTTATATTAAAATGAAGGAGTATGACTTTTTGATGATTGGGACAATATTTGGCGTATTGTCGCTTTTACTTTTTATATTTACGATGCTGTTACAAGCAGGTCATTTATCATATTCTGCAAAGGTTCAAGGTACAGACAAGATTTTATGGGAGAACAGAGATGAATGGATGTTGAATGGCCTTTTAGGCGGATTAGTTGAATTAACGGCTGGGTTTCTTAAAGGCATATGGGCTATATTTCTTACGATTTGCTTTAAATTAAACGAACAAACAATATTTTTCATGATAGGTATTGTTTATTGTATATTGACCCTTTTTTATTTAAATATGTTATTTAACAGTAGTATTAATAAAAAACCAAAATTTTTAAAATACTTAAAACTTAATACCGTAGTTATGAATTTAGAAAATGTGGTATGGTTTGCTGTTTTATTGATATGGCTGGTAAAATAAGTAAAAAGAGAAAATTCAAAATTGTTTTATGTTTACTTTTTAACTGTTTATGGTATAATATTAATAAGGTAATCGGTACCGCAATGGTGCGGTTACCATCAAGTTGATTACATTATATAATCACCCTGTTAGTGGCAGGGTGATTAGTTTTTTCGATTGTTATTCCTATCTAAATAGGAGATAAGCGATACCAACAACACGCCAAACGCAATCATTAATGATATTGCTTGATATGCAGTCATACCGCACCACCGGCAAACACACCCTGCTTTTTCCGATTACCTTTCTTTTATTTTACCAAAATATTCATGCTTGTACAATAAAATATCATTTAAAGAAAGTTTAAAAATATTACAAAATTTGATTGTTAAATATTGAAGTAATTAGATTTATATGGTATACTGATTATAGTAAAAAAATTAAACTTTTAACAATTTAATAATAAATTGTTTGAGTTCTTTATCTCAAGACAAAGATTAAAAGGGAATCAGGTGAAAATCCTGAACGATCCGGTCACTGTAAGTGGGGAGCGTTCCTTCAAGAAGTCACTGTTTAGATAGTAAATGGGAAGACGAAGGAAAACGTTGCTTTGATCCACAAGTCAGGATACCTGCTTAGACATATTGCATTACCTTCCGATGAAAGGGACATGTGAAACTATACTTAACTGTTTAATATAATAAATATCGTAAATTATAATATTTAACGAGTTTAACAGCTCTGACTTTTATCGGAAGTCAGAGCTGTTTATTTTTTTACAAAATTAGGGTAAGGGGGGACAAGGGATAAACATAAGAGTTCAGAAAGGAGGAGATACACAGCAGCAAAAGGTATTTACTTTAAAAAATAAAAAATCTAAGGAGGAAATATTATGAAAAAATTTAAAGAAATTAACAAGTTCAGAAGTATTAGTATACTGATTTTGGTATTGACTTTATTTTTATCAAATGTAGTCTTTGGAGCTCCCGCCACAATAAGCTATAAAATAGTGAGCACCTCGGATAAAGGCGGCATTGTATTTCAAAGTGAAGAAGTTGCAGCAGATACAGACGAAACATACTTTGATGTTCTGCAGAGGATTTGTTCAGATAATGGCATTCCTTTGGATGCTTCCGGTTCAGGTGCCGGAACTTATGTCAGAGGAATAAACGGGGAATATGAAATGAGATATCTTCCCAATGAAGATTATTATTCGGGATGGATGTTCAGAGTGAATAATGTTCTTCATGGATATTCCGCAGGGGATCCGGCCAACTCTAAAGTTTCAGAGGGAGATAAAATTACATGGTACTATGCATGTCCGTCTTATACCTATTTCCCAATCCTTGATGATAATGATATAGACTTTGATTCATCAGGGAACATGATAATAAATGTAGAGGCAGAGATATTTGAAGATGTATGGAATTGGCAGATAATTACGGTTCCGTTAGATGAAGGCAGAGCTGTATTGGAAGATGATTCGGGAAATAAAATATATGCCACAATAAACGACGGAGAAGCCGTGTTTAATGAAACTAATTTAAAAAAGTTTAAGGGGAAAAATGTAAAAGCTTATGTGGAAGGAAAATGGTATGGAGAAACAGAAAATCCAGACCATTGCCCTAAAATTGTCAAATCGGAGATAGTGAGGGTACAGTTATAGAATATTTAATATAAATATATTCATTTTTATTAAAAGTTTTTAAGGGGAACTCAGTAAAAAATAAAGAAGATATCATCATGATATCTTCTTTATTTTTTATAAATATTATATTTTTGAATAATAATTAATTTTTTATGGTGTTGTTTATAATCAAAATATGTTATATAATAAAAATAGATTTGGAAGTAAACTATTGAATAATTGAATATTACCTTTAGGTTCTCTGTTTTTAGAGATTAAAAGGGAATCAGGTGAAAATCCTGAGCGATCCGGTCACTGTAAGTGGGGAGCGGCCTTTCAAATATACCACTGAAAATTTTATTTTTGGGAAGGGGAAAGGCGGCGTTGAGCCATAAGTCAGGAGACCTGCCTATATGGGGATAACGTTAACCTTCCGGGATTGAGGTAAAATGAAATTTATTATAAATTGTTGACTGTTAAAAAGTCTCGGATTCTATGTGGAAACCGGGACTTTTATTTTTTTAGTTATAAAGAGGGGGAATGTTAATGAAAAGGTTCAAACGTATTTTATCATTATGTATAGTTTTGACAATGATATTTACTAACGGAAGTTCTTTTTACGAAGAGATTTTTCGTTCTAAGGATTTTCCGAGGGGTATATCATATGCACAGGACAATTTGAATACGGAAAATCATGCAGATGAAGAAAATGATGTAATTCCTCAGGAATCCAATGAGGAAGATACAACAATTCCGGGGAAGGAAGGAGGGGAAGAAACAAAGGATATTGCAGTTCCGGAAGAAACCGGTCAAAACAAGGATATTGTTTCTAATGGGGAAGACCAAGAAAAGTCCGAACAGAATGATGAAATTGAAGAACAGTCGGAAGTATCTGAAGGGATAAGCTTTGATAAAGATATATTTTCGGCAGGAGAAAATATAACGGGAACTATAAATTATCCGGAACATAAAAATGAAAATGTGGATGTAATTTTTTATGACAGTTATACCAGAGAAGATAAAGGTTCGTTAGATAAGGTAACATTAGATGAGAACGGGACGGGCCGTATCGACATTTCGATACCGGGATATCTTGCATCCAACGACATAAATGACAATACGTATGCTTTGAAATTTGCTGTTGGTGATTCGAAACTGTCTGTCGAAAAGGTAAATATAAATTTTACTGATATTGTTACTTACGATAAAACCGGAATTAATACTTATGACAAGAATGGAAGGTTTATCAATGACAGCATAACCGCTACCATAAATGAAGAAATTTATAGTTCTGACTTAAAAATATATTTGGTTAACCCTTATAATGCGGATGAATCAATAGCAGTAGAAAATACCGGTTCGAAGGATATAGAAATATCTATTCCCGAAGATTTAAAATGGGCTAAAGCCGTTTTGAGAATAGAATCGGGCTCGAATATTTACACCGTACCGTTTCCGTTGAATTCTATAGTTGTTTACAATAGAGGCAGTATAAAAGCAGGAGAAAGCTTTGTTATAAATTTGAATATTCCTGAAATGGCTAATAGTGAGATAGAAGATATATGTATTAAAGATGGGGATTCCTGGGATAGCACAGATTTCACAGAGCTATTGAATAATAAATCATTAGACGGAAAAGGCGGATATACTTCGGAAGAAATTTCTCTTGTCAATTCTGAAGAAGTTTCTCTTGCAAATATAATGAAGTATAGCAATTCAGTATTAAGAATTCATTTTTACACAAATAAGAATGTTTATTATTGCGTTCCTTTTATCAATGTTGAAAATCCTGTTTCTAAATTCGATATAGGAGAAGAAAGTAGTTTTGAAGTCAATAAGGATACTATAAAGACTGATATCGAGGCTGCCGGTTTAGCTGGAAAAGATTTTGAATTGGTTATAAAAGATGAAACAGGGGATCCGACCGGAATTTCAGAAGAGGGAAAATTTGGCGAGGCAGGGGATGCTCATATTGAAATTCCTCTAACCAAAGCTGTTGAGACGGGCGAATATAAATTAGTCCTTGAATCGGAGGGAATCGAGTATAAGGAGATTCCTATAGATATAGTATATGATCCCGTTTCTAAATTTGATATAGGGGAAAAAAGAATATTTGAAGTCAATAAGGATACCATAGAGGCTGAGATTGAGGCTGCCGGTCTAGCGAAAAAAGATTTTAAATTAGTTATAAAAGGTGAAACCGAAGACGGAGAGGAAGTCAAGACCTTAAAAGAAGGATATCTTGACGAGAGTGGGAAAACCAGTGTAAAAATTCTTCTAACTAAAGATATAAAGCCACTCAAATACAGCTTAGTCCTTGAATTGGGAGGAATCAAGTGTAAGGAGATCCCAATAAGGATAGTATATAATCCCATAACCCTTGAGGCGGACAGATATGATCCGGATAATTTTATCCAGGGAAAACTCTATGCGGTATACGGTGGACCTGATGAAGATGACGGATATGAGTGGATTAGTTCCTATAAAGCCGTATGGGGAAAAGATGTTAAATTTAAAATATATGTAAATATAGGAGAAAAAGCCGAAAAGGATTTTACTATCAAACTGTCGCCAAATAAAACCCAAGGAATAGAAACAGACGAAATTGAGGCTTCGGGAAGGACAGATCTTGATGGACTGGCAACTGTAGAGTTTACTTTGCCTCATGATTTGAAACTAAGAGAAGACCAAGGGTTTATTTATTATTTATTTAGTTTGATTGTGGACGGAAACGAATTATCTTCTGAAAGTCTACAGTGGGTTTTTTCCGTAAGAGAGTATCCGAAAATAAATAAAACAGCTGACGGAAACAAATTGTATGTGCAACTCGATACTCCGGCCTGGGCTGAGGGAGAAGTTACTTTGTCTCTCAATAATGAAAGTTCGGGGCAGGGAGTTCTAATAGACGGAAAGTCCATATATTCTTTAAAATTAGATGACAAGGGCCAATATGAAGGAGAAATTTCTCTTCCCGATAAGCTCGATGGAGGTTCTTACAGCCTCCAGATAAGATACGGGGAAGTTTATACCGCTGCTCTACAAGTACGCTATACGGCGGATATCACGATTAATGTAAACAGCCTGATATTTAAGAATACCACATTTGACTTGAATATTAGATTAGACAGAGAGTCTTATAAAGGGAAAGAATACGAACTCAAAGTTTATGATTATATAAACGGGAAATATCCGCTGATTAGTGGGGAAGAAGTAGTGTTATCCCAAGGGATTTTGGAGGGCAATATTAATACAGGATTAAACACTCCCGAGAACATGGGAAAACTGAACCAACTTCCCAGCGGAAAATATGCTTTGGAGTTTTCAATTGACGGGGATAAATATTACGGATATTTTGCATTGCTGGACAGATTCGTGATTAACAAAAACTTTATAGCTGAGGGAAAAGAAACGACAGTTGAGTTCCAGTTCGGAGTTAAGGGCGTTAATTCAAATACGGATTATAATATATATTTATATAATGCCAAAGATGAACCCGTAACGGATGAAGGAGGAAATCAGATAGGTATTGAAGGAAAGACCTCATCTACCAGCTCAGGATATAATTCCGGAAGTATAGTTATTCCTTCCACATTGGAAAAAGGTCTGTATAAATTTATTTTGAAAATAAACGGAGAGGAAGAGGAATATTCAGCTTCTTTCCAAATAAGTGATGCTATTGTTGATGAAGTGAGAAGTACTGTTGATGTCCTTTCCGACGTGGTACTTACCAACCATTACAGCATGGACTGGGTTTCCGTAGGAGTGAACAGGGCAGGAAAAAGCCTTCCGAGCAGTTATTTGGAATCGACTGAAAATTATATTGTAATGAATAAAGGAATTCTTCCCAACATAACAGATTACGAAAGAATAACTTTAGGAGTTACGGCAGCGGGAGGAGATCCTACCAATATAGGCGGGTATAACCTTATAGAGAAAATATATAACGGAGATATAGAAGGACAAGGGAACAACGGAGTTGCCTTCGGACTTATAGCGGTGGACAGTAAAAAGTATGATATTCCGGCTGATGCTAAGTGGAATAGAGACAGGATGATTCAGTATCTTCTTAATAATGAATGTACAAATGGCGGTTGGCAGTTGGGGGGAAAGGGAACGGATCCGGATCCCGATATGAGCGGAATGGTAATGACTGCTCTTGCACCCTATAACAATAAAGATTATCCTCAGGTACAAGCTGCCATTGCAGGAGCTGTAGATGCTCTTTCACAAATTCAAAGACCTGAGGGCGGATTTGCTTCGTGGGGTACGGTAAATTCGGAATCATGCTCTCAAGTGATAATGGGACTTTGTACCAACGGGGTGGATCCGACGGGACCTGAATTTACAAAGAATAAAAATTTAGTGGAAGCCCTTTTAAGCTTTAAAACTGCTGACGGAGGAATAGCTCATACGGAAGTAGGTGGAAGTCTGGCAACTAACGGCATGGCATCGGAACAGGCTCTCTATGCATTGGATCAATATATATTCTTTGTGGAGGGCAAGGGTTCCATTTACGACTGGACTCATGATGATGAAGATGAACATGATAGGATTGAACTGGGTAAAAAAGTAAAAATTTCTCAAGACGGTAAAATGTATTTTGCCGGCGGGATAGACGTTGAGTTTCCTCAATCCTCATATAATCCCGATTCTTCTACTATAATGGTCTCGGATGTAACAGATTCGAAAAAACCGGGAGAAGAGAGTTCCCTTAAATTACACGGAAAGATAATAGAAATTTCTCTTGAAGGCGTAAACGAATCGTATGATATTTTACTTAGAATGCCGGTAAATTCAGGAGAAGATTTAACCAAATCCGCCATATATATTTTTAACAATGCTTCCAACAAATTTGAATATCTCGGGAATGATGTTTCCAATAAAAAGTTAACCGTAAACATTACCAATAATTCTTCAATATACGGAGTATTCGGGGATGAAACAAAACCGACGGGAGTAAAATTTGATTATGAAGTAAGTAAAAATAAAGTAACATTAAAAAATATAACGGCAGTAAGCCAATCGGGAATAAAGTATTTTGAAATCTATAGAGACGGCAAATATTTAGGAAATGCCGAGGGAGATTCTTTTGTTGATCCCGATGCCTTAAGTTATAATACGGAATATAAATATAAAATAAGAGCAGTTGATAATCTTGGAAATATTTCGGATTTCAGTGATGAAATCATAATAAAAACCAAAGATATAAACGATCCGACGGATCCAAACAATCCTAATCCTCCGGCGGATCCTAACGATAAAGAAGTTACCGTACAGATAAGAATTGAGGGATATGATCATACTGTAGTATCTATGAGAGATATAAAGGTATCGAGGTTCGGATTGGATGATTATTTAGGGCCGGCAGGCGGAAGTTCCGCCACACCGTCAAAGGGTTGGGGAAAAGAAAAATTCAAAGGACCTACTGTGGCTCATGCCACGATAAGGGCTATGGAAGCTGCAGGGGTTGATTATGATTATCAGGATTACGGTTGGTCACTGTATCTTGCTATGGTGGATGGAGACAGGGAATTCGATTACAGATCTACGTCAGGTTGGATGTACAGGGTAAACAGATGGCTTCCTAATTACGGATCCCAAGAATATTATCTTAAAGACGGGGATGTAATAGAATGGTATTTTGGTGCCTACGGATTTGAGAATTGGTATACAAAGATTTCTGCCAACAAAACCAGTGTTAAAACGGGAGAGGAATTAACCGTAACTCTTACAGGAGAGTCAACAGACCTAAACGGTGAAAGCGGAAGAGGAAATACGGTAAAAGGCAAAGTCGATAATGCGGAAATATACGTAAACGAAGATGCATTTTCGGTAGACGGTGAGCCGGCAGTTACTGATGAGAACGGAAAAGCAGTATTGAAATTCAACAGCCCCGGGACATATTATGTATCGGCAGAAAGATTCAGCGGAGAAGGTATAAGGAATATAATTCGTCCCGTACCTGTAAAAATAACGGTAACAGGAGAAGAGATACCTCAGAAGGAAGTTACAGGAGAAGAAGAAGGAAAAGATAAGGTAAAACCTATAAAGAATTCCGAATATGAAATAGAATACAAAACGGTAACAGATCCTAATTCCACGGAAGATCAGATATTAAGGGCAGTGGAATCGGCAGTAGGGAAATTAGCGAGGGACGGAAAAGAGATAAAAGAAGAGAAAACTGCATTAAAGATAGCTCAAGATACGAGGGATGTATTAACAATAATGAATAAAGCGGCAGACAGGATAACCACAGAAGAAGGGATAAATATAATATTATCAAAGAATACGCAGATACAATCTATACTTATTAGATCATCGGAAAAAGCCAAATTGCAGGAGAACAGAAAAGAAATAGAAGAAACTTCGGAAAAGGTACTGGAATTTGTACTTAAACTGATAAACAAAACACTATCGGAAAAGAAAACGGAAGAACTAATAAATGAAACCATAACAAATCAAGGTAAGATAGTTAAAAATATAGGAAAGGAATATGGAAAGAAAATAGAAACGATATCCGCAAAATTAGTGGAAAAAGGATCAGAAAAACTTTCGACAGTAAAACTTTCAAAAGAAGAAAGAACAATAGGGGAAGATTATATAAACAATAAATTTATAACTACAGCAAAAACAATAGAACAGAAACTTAAGGAACAAAATATAGAGCCGACAAGGAGCATACAAAATAAGGAAATAATAGAAATAGGAAAAGAACAAGGATATGAAATAGGACTGGCCATAGCAAAAGAGGCATTAAACAAAGCTAAAGAGGAAGGAATA
>ENA-UOOE01000449-UOOE01000449.1-fermentation-metagenome-genome-assembly--contig:-NODE-449-length-40692-cov-7.189335_pt1 | contig 40692 bp, 38 predicted proteins | sample MGYA00245776_ERZ724021 | MGnify/ENA primary metagenome ERZ724021 (study PRJEB28704, sample SAMN03018321) | fermentation metagenome | biome: anthropogenic terrestrial biome; feature: soil; material... | reverse complement strand
TTTTCTTAATTACATACAAATCCTTATAAACCAAAGGACTATCGTCCTAAAAAAATTAAGTGCGAAACTTCTGGTGCCGATGTTTTTTTTGAAGTAACTTTCCATTTTATGTGACCTGTACTCGAATTGATGAACACATATGAGTTAGATATAATAATCATATGGAGGATATATACTGAAGAATTTAAATCTGATGCTATAGACTTGTATTAGAAGAAGGTAGGTCTGTAGTTAACGTATCAAAGGATTTATGAATAAATGACCAGACTTTAAGGAATAAGAGAAGGGTACATTGTTCTCCAAATAGATTTATAGTTATTTAGAGAGCGATGTACTAGATTTAAAATATTAATTTAAGATAATAAGTAGGACTGTTCCACTGCATGTATCTGATCTACAAGCATTCGATTATAAGGAGTATCAATACAGTAGGTTTGGCCAAGATCAACGACTACACCATTAATTTTATCAATTTCTGTACGGCGTTTATGCTGACGGTCTTGATACATGCTGGCATAACCGGAATCATCGTTGATACAAACATGTCGTACAGTTTCAAGAGCTTCTGGTAGGTCAAAGTAGGTGCCGTCGGCTTTGGCTACTAGTACACATTCATAGACTATTCTTGTGCAAATTTTCCAAAGATAAGGATTAGATTGGATTTTGCCTAGCTTACACTGCATTATTGTGGACAGGGCATTGACACTACAGTTTACAAATAATTTTCCCCACAACACTTTTTGAATATTATCAATAATGTTGATGGTTATATTACACTGACGCATGGCTTCCGCTACGAGTTTCACTGCCTTTTGTGATTCATCGCATGGAAAATCAGGACCAATATTGGTAGGACCACAGCCTGAGTGAAAAAGTTTACCTAGTCCAAGACTAACACTGTTGTGGCTGCTGGTACCAACAATAATATGTTATTTTCTAACGAAATTTGCAATATCGCGATTGTTACCAGCACCATTCTGCAATGTCATAACAAGTGTTTCTGGGCCTATTATAGCCTGATTTTCTTTGACTGCATCAAAAGTGTTGATACTTTTTACAAATACAATTAATAAATCTTGAATTCCGATATCAGTTCCACTCATTACGGCTTTAACAGTATAATTTGATTTAGTATTGTCTTTTTCAACTTTGGTTAGTCCGTTTGCATTGATAGCATCTACTTGGGGATTATAACTATCCAGCAATGTTACTTCGTGGATGCTAGAAAGATAGGTAGCGTATAGGCTCCCCATAGCGCCAGCTCCTAAGATTGCAATTTTCATAGTCTTATCCTCCTGTAACATAAAAATGTAATTTAAATTTCAAAATACACTTTAGCATACTAGATCAATAAAATAAAATGCAGATTATTCAATGGAATAATGATGAAATTTCATGTAATACATTAAATTATGATCAAAAGCAGTATAGGGTTTCTAATTGGAATTTGTCATTATATGATTTGGTATAAGTCAACTTTCAAACTAGAAACTCTATACTAGAATATAATGAAAAAAGAGGAAACATTTATGGATATAAATAAATATGCACTTTTTGTAAAAGCAGCTGAAATCGGAAATTTGACAAGAGCGGCGACGCAATTAAATTATACTCAGACTGCGGCCAGTCATATGATTTCTTCTTTAGAAGAAGAGTTGGGAGTCAAACTTCTGTATCGAGGAAGAAATGGAGTTTCTATGACAGAAAAGGGGGAGAAGATTTTAAGCTTGGCGAAAGAAATTGTTATGAATGATGAGAAAATACATCAGATTATTGGTCAGGGAGGAGTATGCAAAGGAAATGTACGAATTGGAGTCATTACTAGTGTGGCTGTGCAATGGATGCCTGAAATAATTAGGAAATTTCGAAAAGAATATCCACTGGTGGAGTTGGAGATAAATGATGCCATTAATTATGAGTGGGTTAAGGACTGGTTTTCCAAAGATGAAATTGATTGCGCTTTCACTGTAGAAAACGGAATGACTAGTGGTAATGAAATTCCACTAATATCGGATCCTTATTATGTAATCATGCCTAAGCATCATCCTCTTTGCAGATACAAAAAAATTACGAAGGAACTACTGGCAGGGGAAACTTTTGTCATTCCAAGTGAAGGAACTAATTACTCTATTGGAAAAATTTTGCGGAAGGCAAAGGGTAGGTTACTAGAGCATAGTAGATTTTTAAGTGATCAATCAACTATTGCTTTGGTTCGGAGTGAATGCGGTATCAGTATTCTACCAGAGCTGGTGTTAAATTCTTACTCATGTGAGGGATTGATTAGGAGAAAATTGGAACCAGAGGTTAGTAGAACCATTTGTCTTTGGCTCCCGAATAGAAAAAATATAAGCCCTAGCACAAAAGCTTTTGTGGCATTTGTACAAAAATGGGTCAAAAAAGATAAGTGATTGTTAACAATTTGGCAGGTTTTGAATAAACAAACACCCATTTGTTTATTGTAGTGATATTACAGTAGACTGATGGGTGTGTTTTGTGCTCTTTACATGTATTTAATACTACTATAGGGTGTTCAATGAATAGTTACTTTCTTTAAATTTTAATATATGCATTTAATTTTGCAATTGTCAATAAAAACATCCTAAAAATAATAAATTAATAAAATTTTTGATATTACTATAGATAATTTGTACAAAAATTAGTATTATATAAATGAGTTTGTCATTTTAATTATTTTAGGAGGTATTTTTATGAGTGGTATAAATGGAGCAGATACCGTATTTGTAATTATGAGTACAGTACTAGTAATGGTTATGACTCCAGGATTAGCTTTATTTTATGGAGGAATGGTTAGAGGTAAGAATACATTAAACAGTACTCTTCATAGTTATTCAGCACTAGCAATAGTATCTATTCAGTGGGTACTTATAGGGTATACGCTATGTTTTGGAAAGGATATTGGGGGATTAATAGGTAGTCTTAATTTTGTCGGCTTAAAAGGAGTAGGATTTGCACCGAATGCAGATTATGCAAGTACAATTCCACAACAAGCATTTATGTTATTTCAGCTTATGTTTGCTATAATAACTACAGCTGTTATATCAGGATCTATTGCAGAGAGAATGAAGTTTAAGCACTGGGTTATATTTCTTCTACTTTGGACAACATTAGTTTATGATCCTATTGCTCATTGGATGTGGGGATCAGGAGGCTGGTTAAAAAATCTTGGAGTTTTAGATTTTGCAGGTGGTAACGTAGTTGAAATAAGTTCAGGTATATCAGGACTCGTTGCGGCATTAATGCTTGGGAAAAGGAAAAGTGTAGGCAAGCCTAGCAGTCTTCCTTTAACTTGTTTGGGAGCCGGATTACTGTGGTTTGGATGGTATGGATTTAATGCTGGGAGTGCACTGGCTGTAAATAATGTAGCACTAAATGCATTTATTACTACTAATACTTCTGCAGCAGTTTCGGTTGTAAGTTGGAGTGCTTGTGAACTTATTTATAGAAAGAAAGTAACTTCTCTTGGAGTTGTCAGTGGAATAGTTGCAGGTCTTGTAGCTATAACTCCAGGTGCAGGTTTTATAAGCCCTTTAGCTTCAATAATTGTTGGTTTAGTAGCAGGAATTGTATGTTATATATGTATTACATTTATTAAGGCTAAGTTTGGATATGATGATGCATTAGATGTCTTTGGATGTCACGGTGTAGGAGGAATATGGGGAGGAATTGCTACTGGAATATTTGCATGGAAGGCAGTAAATTCAGGTGGTGCAAATGGATTAATACATGGAAATCCAAAATTGATTGGAATTCAGGTTATAGGTATTTTATCTAGTATTATATATGCAGCAGTAGTTACATTTATTATAATTAAAGCAATTAATGCCGTAAGCAGTATAAGAGCAAGTGAAAGAGATGAACAGATAGGATTGGATATTACGGAACATGGTGAAGAAGCCTATGGAGGGATGGAAATTTAACATAATTAATTTAAATATAGAAATATAGTTGAAAAGTCCTTATAAAATAGTATAAAATTTATATACATAATATAAATTTGTATTTTAGATGATTTCAAAATTGAAAGCTGACAAGTATAGGTAACCTTTGCAATTTCACCTGATTATAATATGATGTAAAGGATTAACTTATTAATTTGTATATTTTACCCATGTAGAGTAATGCTTGTAGAATTATGAAAGAAACTAAAATATATTTAATAAGGAGGTAAAGCAATGGGTAATAAACTTACAAAGGTGGACATTGTTACTCACAAAACCAAATTAGAGGAATTGAGAGAAGCATTAGATGATATTGGTGTTACAGGTATGACTGTTACGAATGTTTTAGGTTGCGGAGTACAAAAAGGTCATAAGGAGTATTATCGTGGACTGACAATGGATATTAATCTACTACCAAAAGTAAAAGTAGAAGTGGTAGTTTGTGAAGTACCTGTAGAACTTGTTATTGAAACTGCCAAAAAAATACTTCATACAGGAGAAATGGGTGATGGAAAAATATTTGTTTATGATGTTCAAAATGTTATACGTATAAGTACTGGTGATGAAGGTAGAGAAGCTCTACAATATAAATAAGTCCTAATAAGTAAGTCTTAGATTTAATGTTAAATGGAAACACCCACTTGTTTATTGTAATAATATTACAGGAGACTAGCGGGTGTGTTCTTCTTAATTTGTTTTTTGTCAGGTTTTTCATCACGGCTATAACCATATTCCATAAGCTCACTGGCTGTATAAATATCTTCAGATCATCCTGGCTAACGCCTAAATAGAGTTTGGTTATAGATTGGTTGCTGTGGTTATACAATTCCATAAGTACCGGAATCGGTACACCTTTCTTCCATGAATGATAGCTAAAAGTTTTTCTGAGGCTGTGGCAGCCTACTTTCTCTTTAATTCCAATAACTTCACAGGATGCTTTTATTATTTTTATAGCCATATAACGTGTAATAGGCTTATTTTATCCCTCCCTGCTCTTAAATTTAAAATGTCAGATATTCTGAGTGGCGAATTAAGGCCGAGAACTAGTAGGTCCTAATTTTTACACAAATATAATAACGCACGATTAACATAAATTTTTTATAGTCAAAAAGCCTGGGCATTAAGCTCAGACTTGGCTAGTATATTATTTGATATTACCATCTGGTTTAATTTTATACAAACCTATGTAATACTGCAATATTAGTATCATATTTGTTACTGCCCCATATCCTCTCGCTGTTAGGAAAACTATTTGCAATATTGTCGCTTACTACATCATTTTCTCCTATAACATATGTTTTTGTTATTTTTTTATTCTTTATGTAATTAGATACAGACTCAGGTAAAGTATTTGACTGCGTAAGTATAACTGGCATAGATTTTTCAGCCGCAATAGGTGCTATAGATAGAGCGTCTGGAAAATTCTCACCATTTGCTACAGCAACTTGTCCGTTAAAATCTAATTGTTCTGCAATCTTAATTGACGTTTCATATCTATTTTGTCCCCAAAGTCTTGTAGTTTTAATATTAAGTTCTTCAAGTTTATTTTTAATGGCATCAGATATTACTGCTGAACCTCCAATAATAAATATTTGTTTTACCCCTAATCTTTTTAACTCATTTTCAACTCTACTATCTAAATCTGCACCTGGATTTAGTAGAATAGGAGCATTATATTTTTTAGCAAGTGGAGCTGCACTAAGAGCATCAGGAAAGTTTTCACCATTAGCTAATACAGCATATTCTGAACCATTAGCCCAACCATTTTTAGAAACTTCAATAGCAGTAGTATACCTATCACTACCCCAGATACGTTGAGTGTAATTTGCAGCCATTACTTTAGTTGACATAAAAAGAGATATACCTATGGCACACAGCACTTCCAATATTTGCAATAAAACCTATTTAATATATTTTATGGATTTTGTTTAATTCAACACAACTATACTTTTGTTGAATTGAGATAAACTTGTAGGTACAATAATATAAAAATTTATTAATATGTAGATAGCCTTTTCAAGCACAAATAAGTGTGCCTTTGAGCACGTAACCTTATCTTTGTTTAAACAATCTCCTTTAAATGTTAGGCTGTCAGTCAATGCCGTTTAATATGCATAACGAAAATACGAGTGAACAAGAAGAAATAAAAATATAGCTAAAGTAGTAGGAATAGGTAAAAGAGCTGATTATGAAGTATACGATATGGTTGCAAAACGTCTTAATAAATTTATTGATAATAAAAAAAATGATTAACTTTTACATAATATTTTGACCAGTTTTTAAAATACCCAATTTTGATTTTAGGTTAAATTTTACCTTGATAAGTGATTTTTTATTTTTTAAATGTCTTAAATTTTGATAAAAATTCAAAATTTAAGACATTTGAAAATGTTGGCCAAAGCACCCCCAAAAATTCATAAATCCTTTTTCGCTATTTTCATATAATTTGTCGGCATTAATAAACTCTTTAAACCTTTTAAGGATTCAATAGAAAAGATATTAAATTCGTCCATATGAGAAGGAAGACTTCAGACATATCCAAGATAATTATGAAATAAAAATACCGCATTATTCGAGTATGAATGTGCGGTATTTTTATATTTAAAATGCTGCTAAAACTTTAGATATACCAGTTAGAAATATTACAGAAATCTCTAGCATTTGGGTATTTACTTTCCAATTTTTCTTTTGCATCCATAAGATTGTCAAAGAGGCTTAATATCATAATTTTAGATACTAACAACTAAAAGTTTAATGTATAACTAAAAGTAATAGGAAGAAATTGAATAGAACAAACTAGTATATGGACGTATACGTAAGAGGTGGTTTGTTTGAAATATAAAAGGAGTAAAATAATTCATTTTCTTATATTTGGAAGCATTTATTTAAATGTTGAGATATTTTGTAGAGCATTTTGCGGTGCATTAACAGGTTTTAGTGGAATATGCAAATGGAGTTTATGTGGGTGGACTTCTCTTTGGATGTTTCCTATAGGTGGATTATGTGCTGTATTAATTGGAAGTTTGAATGATAGACCTGAATATTATAATTTAAAAATGTGGCAGCAGGTTATAATGGGAGGTTCTTTAATTTGTATAATGGAACTACTTGCAGGTGTATTTTTTAACTTGTATTTACATTTAAATTTATGGGATTATTCACAAGAGAAGTTTAATTTTATGGGACAAATATGTTTAAAAAACAGCATCTACTGGTATGTATTAAGTATAGTAATAATATGGTTTGATGATGTTTTATCTTACTATTTTTATGAAGGAGAAAAACCATCAAGCTTGCTAAGTTACTTTGTAAAATTAATTAAGTTGCAATAAAACAAATAATCATAAATATGACCAAAGTGATTTATTTAATTTCTATTGTATAATTATAATATTGCAATATAAAGAAATAACACATGCAAATAATTTTCTAAAATATGTTATTTTAGCTTGACTAATATTTTTATCCAATTATAATATTATTAAAAAGTAACCCATATAATAAATAAATTATCAAAAAAACAATATTAAAATTATTAATTTTTGTACAATGCCTACAATAAAATTTGTCATATGGAAACATATAATAGCATGTTGAAATATGCTATTATATGCAATAAAGACACAGCAATAATGCAAAAATATAGTATATTTGAAATTAAAGGAGGATGTATTTCATATGACAACCCCAAATATTAAAAGTAACTCTGGTTTAAGAGCAGAATGTTTACCATTTACTGAAGTTATAGCACAATCAATTGCCAATATTGCGCCTAGTGCAGGACCTGCACTTTTCATTCCAAGTGTATTTGCAGTAGCAGGTAATGGAACCTGGCTCACTTTTGTGTTTTCTACTATTGCATTAGTACTTCTAGGAATTAATATTAGTCAATTTGCGAAAAGATCTGCTTCTCCAGGTGGATTATATTCTTACTCTTCAAAAGAATTTGGCTCATTTGTTGGTTCTTTAACAGGATGGGCATTAATAATAGCTTATTTGCTAACTGCAAGTGCTGTAATATGCGGATTCACAAGTTATGGAAATGTTATATTGAGTAATTTTGGTGTTAACATATCGCCGGTTATTGTATGCTTATTTGGTGGAATTACTTCATGGTATGTTGCCTATAGAGATGTAAAACTTTCTGCAAAATTAATGTTAGCCTTTGAAGCAGTTTCTCTTGTACTATTATTGATATTAGGTGTAATAATATTATTGTCATATGGGCCGCATATTGATTTTGCCCAGTTAAAGTTGCAAGGAGTATCTGCTAATAGTATAAAACAAGGACTTGTATTGGCAATCTTTAGTTATGTTGGATTTGAAAGTGCTTCTGCATTAGGAGATGAAGCGAAAAATCCTAAAAAAAATATACCAAGAGCAATTATTATAAGTGCATTATTTGTTGGAATATTTTATATATACATAACTTATTGTGAAATAGTCGGTTTAATGGGAACTGGACAATCACTTGATAAAGTTGATGCACCTCCAGTTTTTCTTGCATCTAAGTATGGATTAAAAGTTTTAGGAGGTTTTTTGGCTATAGGTGCTTTGGTTAGTTTTTGGTCATGTGTCACAGCATGTATGAATGCTGGCTCAAGAACAATTTTTACTATGTCACGACATAAATTACTGCCTTCATTTTTAAGTAAAGTTCATGTTAAAAATGAAACACCTTGTATTGCTGTTACGTTTTCTTCAATTACTATGATAATTTTCCCAATCGTTTTAATGGCATTTGGAAGCAAATTATTTGATATTTTTGGATGGCTAGCAACCATAGCAACATTTGGATTCCTATTTGCCTATATAGTCATTGCCATAGGGGCACCTATATATTTGCATAGGGAAAAACAATTGACTATAAGTAATATTATTATTTCTATATTAACTTTAGCTATCTTGGTAATTGCCGTTGTTGGAAGCGTATATCCTCTTCCAGCATATCCTTACAATATGTTCCCATTTATTTTTGTAGGATGGATGATTATTGGGGGTATCTACTTATTTGCAAAGGCAAGAGATGAAAGTATAGTAAAGTGTATAAAGGAAGACATTGATGCTTGTGAAATTGAATATGAAAAGAAAGTTGGATAAAGTATTTGTGAAATTCTAGAGAGCTTGTACAATTTTATAAAAAATATATTAAAAGACCATTATAAAGTGGTCTTTTTTATAAAATAAAAAGTATTTTTTTGTATTTAGAGGTGATAACTATGGCTTTATTCTGTTGTGATTTATTTAAACTTCAATGTTTAAAAGACTTAAAACAAATAGGTGGAGAAATTGAAAATAGTCGTCCAATCAAATGGGTTTATAAGTTAAACTATGCTCAATTTATTAAAGACATTTCTCAAAATGTACAAAGTGGATATCTAGTGATGATTTCTGGAAAAAATAAGTATTTCAATATTGATAGAATAAGTAACTTTATAAAAGAAATAAATAATTTAGAAGCAGCAGGACTAATTATTTGTTCAAATAAAGTGGTTAGTTACTTAACCTATGAGGTGATTGAAATAATTAAACAACTAAAGTTTCCACTTTTTTATCTTTATATTGACATAAATAAGGAAAATAAAGTTGTAAAAGAAATATGTAAAGCTATCATAATTGACAATATAAATAAAATATCCGAGAAAAGTATTTTGAAAGATATTTTGGATAATAAAAAATTGGAAATTGAATTTGTTGAGGAAAAGTTTCAATTGTTTGGAATGAATATTAATAATCTAAATCAAATAGGAATTATAACTATAGAGGGATTTGAAGATTTGGGGAAAGAAAAAGATTATAAATCTAAATCAAAGATGGATTGTATATGCAATGAAATTAAAAATGTAATAAAAAATGTATGTGTAATTAATACCATGAGTGTAATAACTACAATTAAATGCAATTCTGTAATTTTTTTAATACAGAAATTTAATGATATAACGAAATTTGAACAAATTTTATTTAAAATTGATGTAAATATAAAAGAAAAAGTTCCGGGTATAATTCTTAATTTTGGTTTTGGAGGGGCTTGTAGTGGTATTAAAGGCATAAATAAAAGTTATTATGAAGCTGAACAGATGTTAAATATTAAGCGAATTGATGGAGTAATTGGATTGACATCACCTCTAAAAAATATTATATGAATATGTAAACTATGTGCTTAAAGATCTTATAGCTTATGAAAAAACAAATCAGATAGATTTAATGGAAACTTTAGATGCTTATTTAAATGAAAATGCAAACATAATAGAGACATCTGATAAGTTATTTATTCACAGAAATACTTTGAAATACAGGTTAAAAAAGATTGAAAATCTTTTAAATGTAAATCTACATTCTTTAGAAGATTGTTTAAAGTTACTTTTAGCTATGAAAGCTTATAAAATAATAAACGCTATGTTAAATAATGAACATTAATAATATAATACTAATTTTTGAAATATTGAATTTACAAAATTGCAAAATTAACTAGAAACAATAAAACATAAATTGAAACGAATTTTATATATTTAATAATTTATATATTTAACAATTAACAAATATCTATATATTAGCGAAGAATATTTAATAATATATCAATAAATTGTCCTTTGATGACAATAAACTTTGTGAGGGTAAAACATATACTAAAGCAATATTTCATGCTATCATATGCATTAAAGAAGACAAATAAATTTAAAATCTACTAAAAGTTAGTGATCGGAAGTGAAATTAAAGGACTAAAGGAGGAGAGTAAAGTGAATTCTAAAGAAATTATTAAAAAGGCACTAAAAAGAGAAAAAACACCTAGAGTACCAGTCACTATTTTATCTGGAGGTACATGGTGCTTCAATAGTAATGGAATATCACTAAAAAAAGCATTGGAAATGAAACCTGATGCAGCTGCAGATATAATAATAAAAACTAATCAAAAAGTTAATTCTGATATTGTATGGCCAGCTTCAGGTTACAATAATCTAGCTGTACAAGCTATTGGAGGAAAACTCAATTTTAGAGAAAGAGGAGTACCTGACATTGAAGAACCGCTAATAGAGAAGTTGTCAGATATAGACAAATTAGATTTCAGTAAATTAAATGAAGATGCGGGAATAAAAAATTTATTAGAAATTACAAAAATACTGGAGGATAAAATTGGAAATGAAACAATGATAGCTGTAAGCCAATGGGGACCACTTACTTTGGCAGGACAAATCATTGGAATTGAAAAATTAATGATGGGCATGGTAAAGGACAAGCAAGCAGTTAAAGAAATGATAGAGTTTAGTTCAGAGCTATGTTGTAAATATTTAGAATTATTTGTAGATGCTGGAGCAGAGATGATATCACTATCTGATATGTCAGCTTCAGGGGATATGATATCAAAAAAATTCTTTGAACAGTTTGCAATTCCTTGTCTCACAAAGGTAACAAATAGAATAAAAAAGAAAAAGCCAGATATAGGTACTATGACACATATATGTGGTAATGTAACTAAATTTTTAGACTTATATCCAACTATTGGAGTAGATTTAATTTCACTAGATGCTAAGGTGGATTTAAGTACAGCAAGACAGATTCTTGATGGTAAGATGGCTTTTGGAGGAAATATGAATCCTGTGGATATAATGAAAGATTCAACTCCTGAAGATGTGAAAAAGGCATGTATAGATTGTATAGAAAAATCTGGTGCAGCAGAAGGTTATGTTATGATGCCAGGATGTGATTTGCCACCAGATGCACCACTGGAAAATGTAAAGGCAATGGTTGATGTAGCCCACAGTTATAAATTGGTATGTTAGTTAGGGGGAATTAAAAATGACATGTAATAAAGAGGAAATTTTCAAAAAATTATCAGATTCAGTTGTTAACATGGAAGAAGAAGAGGCTTTAGATCTTGCCAAAAAAGTTGTGGAAGAAAAAATTGATGCTTATGAAGCTATAGAAAAAGGTCTTTCAGATGGTATGAATAGAGCAGGTAAACTTTTTGAAGAAGAAGAGTATTTTGTTCCCGAACTTTTAATGTGCTCAGATGCTATGTATTCAGGACTCAATATTTTAAAGCCACATTTAAAAAATGTAGAGAATGGAAGAAAATCAAAAATAGTTATAGGAGTTGTAGAAGGGGACACTCATGATATAGGCAAAAACCTTGTAAAACTTATGTTAGAAACTTCTGGTTTTGAAATAATTGATTTGGGAAGAGATGTACCAGCACAAAAATTTGTGGATGAAGCTAAAAATAATGATGCTGATATAATAGCAATTTCAAGTCTTATGACCACAACTATGGATATCATGGAAGAAGTTATAAAGATTTTGGAAAAAGAAAAAGTTAGAGATAGTTTTAAGGTAATGGTTGGGGGAGGCCCAATATCAAAAAATTTTGCAGATAAAATTGGAGCAGATGGGTATTCTGTAAATGCATCTGAAGCAGTTAGATTGGCTAAACATTTGGTAGGGGTTGAAATTGCTGATGAAGTTATAGCTTAAGGATAATATGAACTACAAAATGAGGTGATTTTAATGAATGACTTAAGTCCTAAGGAACGTATATTGCGTACTTTAAATAAACGGGCTGTTGATAGATCTCCTGTAATTTGTCCTGGTGGAATGATGAATTCAGCAATTGTTGAGATTATGAAAAAAACAGGAAACAAATTGCCCGATGGACATCATGATAGCGAAGTAATGACTAAAATTGCAAATGATGTTCATGAAAATACAGGTTTTGAAAATTTCGGAATACCGTTTTGTATGACAGTGGAGGCAGAAGTACTTGGCAGTGAAATAAATTATGGAAGTCTTTCCTGTGAACCTAAAATACAAAAAGAGATATTTCCTTCAGTATCCGATGTAGTATATAAAAAGTTAAGTTCTATGGAAAAGAACTCGAGAGTTAAGGCTATTATTAAATCAACTTATATACTATCAAAGAAACACCCGGATGTTCCTGTTATAGGGAGCCTTACAGGACCAGTAAGTACATCAGCATCAATTGTTGATCCAATAAATTTTTTAAAGGATTTGAGAAAAAAAGCAAGTGATTCTCATAAAGTAATTGACTATGCTGCTAATCATATTATTGAATTTGCAAGATTAATGATAGAAAACGGGGCTACAGTGATTTCAATAGCTGATCCTACAGCTACAGGAGAAATTTTAGGTCCTAGAATGTTTAAAGAGTATGCAGTAACATATCTTAATAAAGTAGTTGATGGAATTCATGCTATGGATACCCCAGTTATCATTCATATATGTGGAAAAATGAATTCAGTAAAAAAATATATTCCAGAACTTAAATCTGATGCTATAAGTGTGGATGCACTTGTAAACTTAAAGGATTTGAAACAGGAATACCCGCAATTGACTACTATGGGCAATCTCAGCACTTTTTTATTAGAATTTAGTGAACCAGAAAAAATACTGTCCCAGACAGAAAGGTTGGTTAAGGAAGGTATTGATATAATATCACCTGCTTGTGGACTCAGTACATCAACTCCATTAAAAAACATAACTTCAATGACAGAAGTAGTAAAGGGGTCATAATTTATGGTAAAGATAAATTTTATAAATAACAAAAGTGTAGAAGTTAAAAAGAGCACTACTATTTTGGAAGCTGCAAGAAAAGCAGGGGTATTGATAGAATCCCCTTGCAATGCAGTTGGTGTTTGTGGAAAGTGTAAAGTAAAGATTGCAAGTGGGAATATAGAAGATGTAGTTCAACAGGATACACAGCATCATGTTACTGATGCAGAAAAAGCGGAAGGCTATGTTCTGGCATGTCAATCAAAGGTAATGGGAGATATCGATGTAGAAATAGTTTCAAAAAATTTAAATAGCACATTAAAAATATTAAATGATGGAAAAATTTTTGATATAAAATTAGACAGCTTTATAAAGAAAGAATATAAAAACGGAAAAACTTTTGTATATGGAGGAGATGAAATTTTAGGAGAAGAAGCAGGTGATACTTCAAAATTAAATTACGGAATTGTTGTAGATATTGGAACAACAACTCTTGTATCATCGCTAGTAAATATAAATACTGGAGAAGAATTAACTTCAGTTTCTGCCTTAAATCCTCAAAGCGTACATGCACAAGATGTGCTATCCAGAATAAAATTTGCATCTGATAAAAAAGGTTTGGAGATTATGTATTCTGGAATTATAAAAGAGATTAACAATATGATAGCAGAAGTTTCATCCAAGTCGGGTATAAATAAAGATAATATATATGAAGTAATTTTCAGTGGAAATACATGTATGATACATCTTGCAACTAATGTAAATCCTAACTCTTTAGGAAAATATCCATATACACCAGAGATAAGAGGTGGGAGTTATTTAAAAGCTGCAGATCACAACTTAGATATTTCTAAAATAGGTTTAATATATTTGCCTCCTATTATATCAGCTTATGTAGGACCCGATATAACATCTGGTGTGTTAGCATCGAGGCTTCAAGATGAAATTGAAATGACCTTGTTCGTTGATATTGGAACCAATGGAGAAATGGTTATAGGTAAAAATGGAGAATTATCATCTACATCAACGGCTGCAGGACCTGCCTTTGAAGGTATGAATATTACCTGTGGTATGAGAGCGGCAACAGGTGCTGTGGAATATTTTAATATAGAAGAGGATGGATCTATCGAAATTAAAACTATTAATAATGGTAAAGCTATAGGAATATGCGGTAGTGGTCTTCTAGATATTGTAGGAGAACTTGTATCAAACGGAGTAATAAGAAAGAATGGTAAGTTTGAATCACCAGATAGTGAAGTTTTACCTGAAAAATTGAAGAGCAGATTAATAAAGAAAGATGGAAAAACTGTATTTAAAGTAGATGAGGATGTATTTTTGTATCAAAAGGATATAAGACAAGTTCAGTTGGCTAAAGGTGCTGTAAGATCTGGAATTGAATTTTTGATGAAAAGTAAAAATGTAATAGCAGAAAAAGTTGATAAAGTATTAATAGCAGGGTCATTTGGATATCACTTGAGGGCAAAAAGTCTTCTAAATATAGGGCTTTTACCAGTGGCTTTTGAAGGGAAAATAGATTTTATTGGAAACACGTCTAAATCCGGAGGACAAGCTTTCTTATTAAATCAAAACTATAGAAAAGAAATGGAGGAGCTTGTAGATAAAGTAGAAGTAATCGAGTTATCTAATGGTGAAGATTTTGATAAAGTTTTTGTTAAATGTCTATCTTTTTAAAGAGTGGTATTTAATTACTTATGAAGGAAATAGAAAAGTTCAATATAAAAATACTTTTTAATTGTCTTTGTAAGAAATTATAAATTATATAAAGTTTAAAGGAGGTAATTAAATGAATCAGAAAGAGATTTTAGATAAGCTTCAAAAATCAATTGAAGATATGGATACAGAACTAGCTGAAGAAAGTGCTAAAAAGGCAATTGAAGCTGGTATAGATCCGTTGATTGCAATTAGTGATGGACTCTCCAAGGGAATGGAAACTATGAGTAATCTTTTTGATGAAGGAGAAGTATTTGTTCCTCAGCTCTTAGTTGCTTCAGAAGCGTTTGAAAATGCAGTAGCTATTTTAACTGCATCAATGTCTGAAGAAATGAAAAATAGTGTTTCACAGGGAAAAGTTTTGATTCACACTGTTCAAGGAGATATACATGATATAGGAAAAAATATTGTCAAAACTATGCTATCTGCAAGTGGCTTTAAGGTAATTGACTTGGGACGTGATGTTCCGGTGGAAGATGTAGTTGAGAAAGCAAAAGAATATAAAGTTGATATAATCGCAGGATCTGCATTAATGACAACAACAATGCCATCACAGAGAGATATTATTAAACTTTTAAAAGAAGAAGGTATACGTGATAAATTTATATGTATGTTTGGTGGTGCACCTGTATCTGCTGAATGGATTGAAAAAATTGGGGCAGATGGATATTCAGAAAGTGCTTCAGAAGCCGTAAAAAAAGCAAAAGAATTAATGATTAAGAAAAGGGGGTAGAAATTAATGACTATTGGAAAAAAAGTTACTGTATTTGATGTTTTTGATAGAGCAAAAACGGGCAAAAAGATGGAAGAAAAAGAATGGGATTCAAAAGTTATTCCACAAACAGCTGCTAAATTGAAAGATAAATACGGAATAAAAATGGATAAACATAAAATTATTCCTACTGATAAGAATCTAATAGACAATCTTTTCAAAGCAGGACTAGATATGCTTGTAGAATGTGGAGTATATTGCATAGATACTAAACGTGTAATAAAGTACACGCAAGAAGAAGTATTAACTGCTATACAAGCAGCTCCATCAAAAGCAATAATAGGTGAAGGAAAAGATGCAGTAGAGCTAGCTTGTCGAAGTTATAAAGATGCTAAGTCTCCTATTATACAGGGGGGACCTACAGGTGCACCTTGCAGCGAAGAGTGTTTTTTAGCAATACATCAATCTTATGCACAAGAACCTATGGTTGATACAATAGTTGATGGTGTACTACAAACAATTAATGGACATGATCCTATTCCGGGAAGTCCATGGGAAATTGCTGCAGTTAAATCTGAAGCAATCATGGTTAGAGAAGCACAGCTAAGAGCTGGAAGATGCGGAATGGGATTGTAGGGAAACGAAACTTCACTTTCACCAGCTGGAGTAATTGCAGCAGATTTTCCAGGTGGAATGAGAGCATCCGACAGTCATGAGATATCCCAGTTAAATGAGTTAAAAATTGATGTAGGTGCATTGGTTTTTGATGCTCATTATGTATTAGCTGGAGATATTATTATGAGTGAACAGATGCCTATATATGGCGGCTATGCTGGAGGCTTAGAAGAAACAACAATAGTAGATGTAGCAACCACTATAAATGCATTTATTATGACACAAGCAACATGGCATTTAGATGGTCCTATCCATGTACGTTGGGGCATAACTACAGCTAGAGAGGCTTTAGCTGTTGCTGGTCACTGTGCTATGGCAATAGAGGCTAATACACATCTAATGTTAGGAAATCAATATTATACTTCAGCAGGACCTTGTACTGTTATGTGTCTGCTTGAAACAGCAGCACAGGCTATTACAGATACGGCAAGCGGACGTGAAATTTTATCAGGTGTTGCATCTGCAAAGGGTGTAGCTACTAATTTCACTACAGGTCTTGAAGCAAGAATGATGGCAGAATCAGCTATTGCAGTTGCAGGAATGGAAACTGAAAAGGTAAATGAAATTTTAGACAAACTTGTAGCATCATATGAGAAAAATTATAAAACGGCTCCTAAAGGAAAGCCTTTTGAAAAATGTTATGATGTTGTAAACTTAGTTCCTACTAAAGAGTACCTAGATGTATATGATGAAGCAGTAAATATTTTGACTGATTTAGGACTTACTTACTGGAATAAGTAGTAATACTCCGGAACAGAATTCTAGGGTATTACGAAATACTAGATTCTGTTTCGGAGAAAAAATTTATGAAACAATTGACCGTATAGCCAGATAAGTGATATAATGCGAGACAACATTTCTAAAATAGTCAAGATGCTTTTATCATGGAGGGTGGATCGAAAGGATCACATGGACCCTAAATTCATGCAGCCGGGTGTAACTCCCGGACTCTCCGCCAATGTATAATCTTAACTATTTTTTGTTAAAAATAATCTTGTATACATAAGTACATATAGGTTTATTTAGTATAAACTTTTATTAAAATTCCATGGTTTGTTTAAATTTTTATTTTACTTTATAAAAATTAACCAAATGATGGAATTTTGTAATTATCCGGGAAATTATAAAATTTAAGATGCAGGCAAATTTAATTAAAAGGGGTGAAAATAGTGGATGTAAATGTTGTTTTTCAACCTATAGGCCGTAAAGGCAAAGTATGTTTGGGTAAAACTATTTTAGATGTAGCTAGGGAATTTGGCGTCGATTTAGAATCTCCCTGTGGTGGAAATGGAAGCTGCGGAAAATGCAAAGTTAAATTGGAAGAAGGCTTTTTTGAGAAATATGGCATCGACTCTAAAGCTGTTAATTTATCACCGTTTACACGAGAAGAAGAAAAGTTATTGACCCAGGAAGAACAATCACAAAATTATAGATTAGCTTGTTGTACTAAAATAATGGGAGATGTTGTAATCTCTGTCCCAAATGAAAGTGAAAGAGGAAAACAAGTTATTCTTGAAGCTGCAAAGCGGAAATTATTTCAATTAAATCCTGCTGTTAAGAAATACTATATAGAATTACAAAAACCAACACTTGAAGATTATAGAGATGATTTTACCCGTGTTAGGGATGCTTTAGTTGATAAATTTAATCATTTAAAAAAAGATAGAATAACCATTGATTATAAGGTACTCACATCTTTAGGAAATGTGATTAGAGAGGGAAAATATAAGGTAACTGCGGTATTGTGGATGGATAGAGAAATTATATCAATAGAACCTGGATTAGACAAAAAAATATATGGAGCTTCTGTAGATGTAGGAACCACCACTATTGCCGCTAGTTTGTGTGATTTGTCTACAGGGGAAATATTAAGTCATGCTTCTGGATTAAATCCTCAAATCAAATATGGAGATGATGTTCTGTCAAGAATTTCCTATTGTGGCATGAATGAAAAAGGGCTTGAAGAAATGAATGATTTGATTATTCAAGAAATAAATAGGCTTATTCAAGAGATGATTACTTCAATATCTGTAAAAGAAGCTTATATATATGACATAGTACTGGTGTTTAATACTGTCATGCACCATATAACTTTAAATATAGATCCTGAATATCTTGGACAATCTCCTTTTTCATCTGTAGTAACTGACGAACTAAATATTAAGGCAAGGGAATTAGGCATAAAAATTTGTGAGGGCGCTTATGTTTATGCCCCGCCAATTGAAGCTGGATTTGTAGGTGCTGACAATGTTTCTGTTTTGATTTCAGAGGAACCTTATAAGCAAGACAAGATGTTATTGATAATTGATATCGGGACAAATGGTGAAATAGATTTTGGAAACAGTAAGATGTTACTTTCAACTTCCTGTGCTACGGGACCAGCATTTGAGGGAGCACAAATTAAATATGGAATGAGGGCAGCTTCAGGAGCAATTGAGAAAGTAAAAATAGATAAGATATCCTTGGAACCTGACTTTAAAATAATTGGTGAGGATTGTTGGTACAGTAAATCTAGAACTAAAATGGCAAAGGGAATATGTGGATCTGGAATAATTGATGTTGTTGCAGAAATGTATAAATCTGGAATAATTAGAACAGATGGTACATTTAATAAAAAAACTGGCTCTAAGAGGATTCGCAAAGATGATCAGGGCAAAATGGAGTATATCATTGTATGGAAGCAGGACACAGCAATAGGAAATGACATTTCAATTACACAAAAGGATATAAGAGCTGTTCAACTTGCAAAAGCAGCGCTTTACGCTGGAGCTAAAATTGTTATGGAAAAGATGGGTGTAGATGCTATAGATGGAGTTGTACTGGCAGGAGCTTTTGGCAGTTATATTAATAAAGAAAGTGCTATGGTTATAGGTTTATTCCCGGATTGTGACTTGAAAAATGTTGTTACAGTTGGAAATGCTGCTGGAGAAGGTGCTAAAATAGCTCTCTTAAATGTAAATAAAAGAGATGAGGCTAAAAAAGTTGCTAAAAATATTAAGTTTATTGAGTCAGCGGCAGAAAAGAATTTTCAAACTGAATTTTATAACGCTATGAACTTTCCACATGCCAAAGATAATTTTGCGCATATCCAGTACATCTTAGATAACGTTCCTAAATTTTAAAGGTAGGTGCTCAAAAATGAATATCAAATGGACAGAATTGCAATTAAAAAGATTAAATGAATTAAATGCTTTAGAAAAAGATAAAAGCAGAACTTTTAAAAGTAAAGAAGAGCGTAATGATGCTTTTAAAAAAATTGAGAAAGTATTAGTCAATAGCAGTAGAGCGCAACTTAATGTATTGAAAAATGAAAAGAAAAGGACGGCATTATGTTGTTTAAAAAGTAAACTTGTACAAGATTTGGTAAATAATGATTTTATAGAAGTAGTTACTCCAACTATTCTTTCTAAAGGGCTGCTGGAAAAGATGACTATTGATGATAAGCATAAACTTAATTCTCAAGTTTTTTGGTTAGATGATAAAAAATGCTTAAGACCAATGTTAGCACCAAATCTTTACTATATATCGAAAGATTTATTGAGAATATGGGAAAAACCTGTAAAAATTTTTGAAATAGGATCATGCTTTAGAAAAGAATCCCAAGGGAGTCATCATTTAAATGAATTTACAATGTTGAATTTAGTAGAGTGGGGTTTACCTATGGAAAAAAGACATGAAAGAATTGAAGAGTTGGCATCTATAATGATGAATACTGTAGGCATCAAAGATTATAGATTGGAAAAGACGTCATCTGCAGTTTATGGAGATACTATTGATATTATGTACGGAGATACTGAAATAGCATCTGCTTCTATGGGACCTCATTTTTTAGACAAAAGTTGGGGGATAACTGATACTTGGGTAGGGATTGGATTTGGGCTTGAACGTATTTTAATGATTATTAAAAATTCTTCCAATATAAGTAAAATGGGGAGAAGCTTAAGTTATTTAGACGGTATTAAGTTGAATATATAATTGAAATAGCAGAAAATAGTCTATTAAAGTTTGGAAAGGGGTATTTTTATGGCAAAATTAATGGTTGAAGGTATATTGAATAAAGTAAAGCTGGGAATAGAACTATCTAAAAACGAAGTTGTATATTTACTTAAGTTATCACAGCCTAAAGAAAGGTATAAACTTTTTAAAGCTGCAAGGGAGCTTAGAGAAAAGTATTTTGATAATAAGATATTTTTATATGGATTTGTATATTTTTCCACATATTGCAGGAATGAATGTACATTTTGTTTCTATAGAAAATCCAATAATTATTGTAAAAGATATAGGAAAACAGAAGATGAAATAGTAAATATAGCTCAATCTCTTTGTGACTCTGGTGTTAACTTAATAGATTTAACTATGGGTGAAGATCCAGAATATCACTGTAATAAAAAAAATGGTTATGAAAAATTAACTAAAATTGTTGACTCTGTAAAGAAGAAAGTTAAATTGCCTATAATGATTTCTCCTGGTGTTGTTCCTAAAAGTGTTTTAATTGATTTAAAACAAGCTGGTGCCAATTGGTATGCATGTTATCAAGAGACTCATAACAGAAGAAAATATGAAAAGTTAAGAATAAATCAAAACTATAATGAAAGGTTAGACATAAAAGTTTTTGCTAAGAATATTGGGTTATTAATAGAAGAAGGTTTGTTAGTTGGGAGTTGGAGCAGTGTAAATGACATTTCAAATTCCATGTTTGAGATGAAAAAATTAAATGCAGAGCAGGTTAGAACTATGAGTTTTGTGCCGCAAAAAGGAACTCCACTTTTTAGTGAAAAAGTGACAGATGACTTATTGGAATTAAATATTATTGCAGTTATGAGACTCCTATTTCCTGATAGATTAATACCTGCATCTCTTGATGTTGAAGGTATTGTAGGGTTAGAAGAAAGATTAAATGCAGGTGCAAATGTTGTAACTTCTATAATTCCTCCCCGAGGGGGACTAGTAGGTGTTTCACAGAGTACATTAAATATTGATGATGGCAGTAGGACTGTTAAAGGTGTAACGCCTGTTCTTGAAAAATGTGGCTTAATCCCTGCTACAACAGAAGAGTATATCAATTGGGTGGAGAAAAGGCAAGAAGCATTAGTATATTGATAGTTATATATTAGAAAGGGGAATAGTTATGAGAGTAGCTGTAGTAGGTGGAAGGCTTCAAGGAGTTGAAGCAGTATATTTATCAAAAAAGGCAAATTGGGAAGTTATATTGGTGGATAAGGATTCCAATGCTCCCGCAGTTCCACTTTGTGATTATTTTTATGAGGTAGATCTTCTAAAAAAAATAGATTTTGAGAAAATTTTTAAAGATGTACAGTTTATTATTCCAGCAATGGAGAATCAAGAGGTGCTGAATGTTTTAGATAAGTATGCTTTAGAAAGGAAAATACCAATTATATATGATGCTAAGGCATATGCTATTTCATCTTCAAAAATCATGTCAAATAAGTTGTTTACAGGACTTTATATACCTGTTCCTAAAATTTGGCCTTACTGTGATTTCCCTCTTATTATAAAACCTTCAGGTGCTAGTGGAAGTGAGGGGGTACGTAAAATAGAAGATAAATTGCAGTTAAATAAATTTATTAAGGAGCATAAGGCTATTGATAATTTAGTTATACAAGAATTTTTAGAAGGACCATCTTATTCTTTAGAGGTAATTGGATTTAATGGAAGATACCGTATACTTCAAGTTACTGAACTAGAAATGGATGAAATATATGACTGTAAAAGAGTGCTTGCACCTGCTAAGCTTAGCAGAGATAAAGTAAAAGAATTTGAAAGGATTTCTATAAAAATTGCAAAGAAACTTAATTTAACGGGTATATTTGATGTTGAGGTAATTTTAAATAATGGGGAAATGAAAGCCTTAGAAATAGATGCAAGATTGCCGAGTCAAACTCCAACGGCTGTTTATAATTCAACAGGCATTAATTTATTGGAATGTCTTTGGTATATATACTCAAAGAATAGTAAATTTAACTCATTTGAAATAAATGAAAATAGAAGCACATTATATGAACATATAAAAGTTAAGGAAAATGTTATTGAAGTATGTGGAGAACATATTATGGGTAAAGTTGGTCATTTAAAATTATATGAAGATTTTTTTGGTGCAGATGAAGCTATTTCAAATTACGCTTATGATAAAGAAGAATGGGTGGCAACTCTAATAATAAATGGTAAAGATCGGGAAGAAGTATGGGATAAAACATGCCAGGTTATAGATAATATTAAGAATCGAAACCTGGAGGAAAGAAGGTGCATACAATGACATTGCTTAAATCAAAGAATATCTTAGGGATTTCTGAAAAATTAGATAAATATAATAAGACGTTGTGTAAAAAGATAGGGAAATCGTTAGGGGATATAGCAATGTATGCTGTTGGTATAAAAGATGAAAATGCTAGTTGTTTTAAAGATGTCATTGTTGGAGTTGTTCCTATAACTTGTGGTAACGGAATTATAAGTGGATTTTGTGAAACTATAAAAAGTATAGTAGAAATGCTTGGTTTTAAATGTTTTGTTACGCAAAATAATGACATAAGCGGATTAGAAGAGGCATATAAAAGGCAGGCAAACGTGATATTTATTGCAGATGATGATAAGTTTATTGCAATTAATACTTCCAGTAATAAAATAGCAGAAAATAGTTTTGATACTGGAAGAGGCTATGCGGCTGCACTTGAATTAATGTCCGGCGGTTTAAAAGATAAAACTGTAGTACTAATTGGTGCAGGACATGTGGGATTTGGAGCTGCATCTTTTATGATATCCTGCGGAGCTAGAGTTTTAATATATGATATTTTAAAACAAAAGTCTGAAAATTTAAAGAAGTTATTGCCGAAAGTTGAAATATTAGAAGATTTAGATACAGATTTAAAAAATAACAATCTTATATTTGACGCTACAAATGCAAAAGATGTTATTTTAGAAGAACATGTTGATGATAATACATTAATATCAGCACCAGGAATACCTCTTGGGTTAGCAGAAAATTGCATATCTATAGTTAAAGACAGATTGATACACGATATACTTGAAATAGGTGTTGCAACTATGTTATATGATGCTTTATCTTAATAGAAATATCAAAATTAATATATGAAGGGAGCATTTCAATTGAGTTCTAGTAAAAATGTAGTAATTGATATACAGACAAAACAAAACCAAAAGAAAAAATACTATAGAAAAGATGTTGATTTTTTAAAACTAATTCAAAAAATCAAACTTTGGCCTTCCAGGTCGGGTGTACTTCACGGTATCCAATCTATAGAAGTTAATGGAAATCGCTATAAAATAACTACTCATTGTAATATGGAGTTTGAAGTATGGAGCTCTAGAAAAAGCAGAGCTGCAAGGTGGCTTAGAAATAAATGGTCCTTTTGTGCTTGTGGAAAATGTAATATTCCCAATTGGAAGCTAGAAAAGTATTCTAAAACTGTAATGACACAGAAGTGGGGATCAGGATTGTAGATATATAATAAATTTATTAAAAGGTGTATTGCAAAATTATAGTAGTTTATAGTTTTGTACATACACTTTTGCAATATTTATATTTATGTTATTCAAAAAACAATAAATCAATTATAAAATAGTGTCTATTAAAATTTCACCTTATTGATAGGGCATATTATTTAATAATAACAATTTATAATACAATAAAATTATTTATGAAAAATTATTAACAATTTAATAATAAAATTACAATTTTATTATTAAATTGTTAATAATTTTGTTTTTTTTGATACAAAATTATTTGTATCAAAAGTACATATAATTATAAATGCTTGTGTGGTATTATTATAAAAATGAAATATAAAATTACGCAATATTCATAAAATCAGATTTTAAGTAATGTGTAAAAACGGAAAGGGGAGATGAATTAATGAAAAAGGTAACTAATGATTCAAACTCTGATATGAAGGCTTTAGAGGGGTTTGAGTACAAGCAGGAATTAAAAAGAACACTTAAATTTTTTGGAGTTTTTGCTGTTGCTTTTTCTGCAATTTCAATTACAACAGGTACATTTCAAAATTATGGACTAGTTATGAATACAATAGGACCTATGGGTATATGGGCGTTTCCGGTAGTAGGATTTGGCTCTATACTAATTGCATTGATCTTTTGTGAATTGGCCAGCCTTATGCCTATTACTGGGCAGTGTTATTTGTGGGTTTCAAAGTTTTATGGGAAAGGACTTGGATGGTTTGTTGGATGGATAACCTTTTGTTATATGATAGTTATAATACCGTCTATAAGCAGCTCTATAGGTCCAGTTTTGGGATCACTTTTAGGTATAGAGGTAACCCCTCAATTTACTACTATAGTTGGAGTAGCAGTACTTACACTGCATTTGATAATAAATATTTTTAGTGTGAAATTATCTTCTATAATTACAAATGCATCTGTAATTACGGAATCTGCTGGAATTTTGCTTTTAACAATAGTTTTAGGGATAGTAGCATTTAGAAACAATGCACCTGTTAGCAATCTTGTAGCTGTGAATTCAGCAGTTTCTGGGAAATCCTTAATAGGACCTTTTCTAATGTCATCACTTATGGGGTTTTATACTCTTGTTGCCTTTGAATCTGCTGCCAATATGAGCGATGAAACCCAAGGAGCTTCCAAAAATGTTCCTAAAGCAATGATGGCATCTATCATTTTAAGCACTATTTTTGGTACCTTATTTCTAATTGCGGCAACACTTAATATTAAAGATTTGTCAAAAGTTGTTTCATCGGATTCACCATTGCCATTAATTATACAGTCAAATTTAGGGACTGTTGTTGGAAAGTTATTTTTTATTATAGTAATAATATCTATATTTGCATGTGGCTTGGTATTTATGACTTCTGCATCAAGAACAATTTATGCAATGGCAAGAGACAATGCTTTCTTTGCAAGTAGCATCTTTAAGAAAGTAGAGAAAAAGAGAGGGACTCCTGTAAATGCATGTATACTTCTTTGGGCTTGTGGAACCACTTTTCTAGTATTTTCTACACCTACAGTTTTAGCTATAGCTTCTGCAGCGCTGCCTTGTGTATACTATCTCATAACCCTTATAAGTTATGCATGTCGTAGGAAAAGTATGGAATTCAGCAAGAATAATTTTACTCTTGGAAAACTTGGAACACCTATTTTGATAATAACTATTCTATGGCAGTTGTGTGCACTGGGAATTCTCTCAATACCAAAAGATTTTCATGGAGCTACAATTGTAAACATATGTCTTGCTCTATTAGGTGGAATTATCTATTTTGCTTACTTTAAGAAAAAGTTGGGTAATAGTGAAGATGACATAGAAGATAAGGAAAAATTAAATGTAATTTAGACAAAATAATTACTGGGTAGGGAGGTTACTATAATTGATTTTAAAAAGTACCGTTAATAATAGAATTTTTACTTTTAAATCTGTACGGGAACTGCTTGGAAAGGCCAATGAAGAAAAATCCGGAGATGTTCTTTGTGGTATTGCAGCAGCCTCAGTTACTGAGAGAGTAGCTGCTAAACTTTGTTTATCTAATTTAACTATTAAGGATATTTATGAACATCCAGTTATTCCTTATGAAAAAGATGAGGTAACTAGAGTCATATATGATGGAATAGATAAAAAAGTGTATGATAAAATATGCAATTATACTATAGGTGAATTGAGAGAATTTTTATTAAATAGCACTACCAATCAACATGATATTTTGAATATAAGTAAAGGACTTACTAGTGAGGTAATAGCTTCAGTTGCAAAGCTTATGACAAATATGGATCTTATTGCTGCTTCAAAAAAAATTAAAGTTCAGTCACATTGTAAGACAACAATAGGTTTACCGGGGACTATATCTTTTAGAAATCAGCCCAATCATCCTACAGATAGTATTGAAGGAATTATAGCTTCTGTAAAAGAAGGATTATCCTATGGAAGTGGTGATGCTGTAATAGGAGTAAATCCAGTTATAGATACTTTGGAAAACTATACTAGAATAATAAATGCCCTTCACGAATTTGTAGAAAAGTATAAGATTCCCACCCAAATTTGTGTTTTGGCACATGTTACAACTCAAATGAAAGCGATAAAAACAGGTATTCCTATAGATTTGATTTTTCAAAGTCTTGCAGGTACTCAATTAGCAAATGATGCATTTGGAATTACAGTTAGCATGATTGATGAAGCAATGAGCATGGGATTAGAGTATTGTTATCCAGAAGAATCTAATATAATGTACTTTGAAACAGGACAAGGATCAGAGGTTTCTCTCCATATGCATAATGATGTGGATGAAATGACATTGGAATCCAGATGTTATGGACTAGCAAGAAGGTATAAACCTTTCATGCTAAATAATGTTTCAGGTTTTATTGGCCCAGAGACTATTTATACGGGTAAAGAAGTTATAAGGGCTGATTTGGAAGATTTGTTCATGGGAAAGATGCATGGACTCCCAATGGGAATTGCACCTTGTTATACTAATCATATGGATGCTGATCAGAATGATCAGGAGTTAGGTACAGTGCTATGTGCTTTAGCGGGAGCAAATTATTTTATGGGAGTTGCTGCTGGTGATGATTGATCAAATATTCATAAAAAAGGTACTCCTCCTGCAGAAGCAGGAGCTCAGATAGCTTCAATAGTAAAAAATATGCTGAAATTTAAGGCCAGCGGGATAAAGCTTTCTAAAATGTTATAGTGGGGGAAACACTTATGTCAGAGGGCAAAAGTTATATTGTAAAAAGTATAGGCATTGATATTGGAACAACTACTACTCAGCTTATTATAAGTAATTTAACAGTCCAAAACATTTCGTTAGGAACACTTGTACCTAAAATTTAAATAGTAAAAAAAGAGGTAATATATAAGAGTAAAATTTATTTTACCCCATTAAAAAATGCTTTTTTAGTAGATGATAAAAAAATATCAGATATAATAGAAACAGAATATTTAAAGGCGGGTATTACGCCTAAAGATATTGATACAGGGGCCGTTATAATTACAGGTGAAACTGCCAAAAAAGAAAATGCCAAAAAACTTTCCTTAAAAATTTCTAATATTGCTGGAAATTTTGTTGTAGCTACTGCAGGAGGTAATTTAGAATCAATTATAGCTGGAAAAGGTTCAGGTGCTGCAGAATATTCAAGAAAAAATTATTCTACCACTGCTAACATTGATATTGGCGGTGGTACTTCAAATATAGCTATTTTTCAAAATGGTAAAGTAATTGACTGCTGCTGTTTAAATGTGGGGGGAAGAATAATAGAAATAGGGAAAGAAACAGAAAAAATTACTTATATTACCGAACCTATGAAAATGATACTTAAGGATTTAAATTTAAATTTAAATGTTGGAGATTCAATTAACAGCGGTATATTGGAAAAAATCGTAGATAAAATGACAGACATACTTATGGAATGTTTGTTTAGTAAAAAATTAGGTGTACTTACAAAATCACTGCTGATGACAAATCCACTTTGTCAGGATTATAATATAGACTGTATTATGGTTTCTGGAGGGGTTGCTAATTATACATATAGTTGTAATTCTCATAGCAGCATTGACTTGCAACAAGTATTAAAGCATGGGGATATTGGGCCTTTATTTGGACAGAAGGTTATGAAAAAATTATCCTTAAAAAACATAAAATTGCAAAAGCCTTGTGAAACTATAAGAGCTACTGTTATTGGAGCTGGTATACAGATAATTAGCATAAGCGGCAGTACAATTTATGTAAATGAGGATATTTTGCCTTTAAAAAATGTACCTGTAGTTAAAATTTTTAATTTAGGTATTCCTACAAATATTGATGAAGTAAGTTCAGCTGTAAAGAAAAATATAAAAAAATTTTTCCATAAAGATTATATGGATAATATAGCATTAGCTATTCCTAAAGAAAGATACTTGTCATTTTCAGATATTGATATTTTAGCAAAGGGCATTGTGGATGGATTGTCTGAGTTAATAGAAATTGGCAAACCCATAATAGTTATAATGGAGCAAGATTATGCAAAAGTATTAGGACAGAGCCTTAGAATATTGGTTCCAAATACTAACATAATATGTGTAGATCAGCTTCAGGTAAGTGAAGGAGATTACGTGGATATTGGCAAATTTATTCCATCAGGAGAAGTAGTGCCTGTAGCTATTAAAACTCTTGTATTTCAAACAAAACAGTAATATAAAGCATACAATAAGGAGGTGTCAAGTAACGGTGTCAATTGATAAACAAGAACTTTTTAAAAATATATCAGATGCAGTTGTGGAAATGGATGAAGATGAAGTAGTTTTATTGGTTAAGAAAGCAGTAGAAGAAAAAATAGATGCTTATGAAGTAATTGATAGAGGACTTTCTGATGGAATGGGAAGGGCCGGGATTCTTTTTGAGAAAGAGGAATATTTTGTTACAGAACTTCTTATGTGTTCAGATGCAATGTATGCAGGAATTGATGTATTATTACCCTATTTAAGTAAATGTCGTAATAATCCATTTAAAATAGTTATAGGAGTTATTGAAGGTGATACTCATGATATAGGAAAAACTCTTGTAAAAATTATGCTAGAAGCGGCAGGGTTTCAAGTACTGGACTTGGGTAGAGATGTTCCTCCGATAAAATTCTATGAGGAAGCTAAGAAAGCAAATGCAGATATTATAGCAGTTTCAAATTTAATGACAACAACTATGAGACGTATGGAGGAGGTTATTAAAATTTTAGAAAAAGAGAACGCTAGAAAAGATTTTAAAGTTATGATTGGAGGAGGATGCATATCTCAAAATTTTGCAGATGAAATAGGAGCAGATGGATATTCTGCAAGTGCAGTAGAAGCAGTTAGACTTGCCAAAAATTTAGTTGGGTATATGGATTAATGAATATTTAAAAGGAGATATCAATAATGGATTTTAATATTGATTCGGTATGTAAAGGTGAGAGTATAGATCAAATTCCAGAAGCAGCTTTAAAAGAGACGGGAATATGTTTTGAAGATGCACACTTTAAAAAAGATTGTATGGCTGAAGTTTCTGAAAAAATAAGAGCAATTAATGGGGATTCCATTTGTCATATACCCTTTTCTGTAGTAGTTGAAGCTGAAGCTTTTGGATCTAAAGTCAGATTGGATAAGAATACTAATGGTGTTTTAACACATGATTTTAAGTATTCAAAAATTGAAGAACTTACGGATATTCATGAATTTGATTTAAATACAGGTACAATAAAAGAAGTACTGGATTGCATTGATATTTTGAGTAAGACGGGAAATGTTGTGGCACTTAATGTAGAAGCACCTTTTACTATATTAACGTTGCTAATAAATAGTTTAACTATATTTAAGGGACTCAGAAAACAAGGTGATATAATTTGTAACGCAATATTAACTATACAAAATAGTGTTAGAGAATACATTATTAAAGCTATAGAGAGAGGTGCTAGAATAATATCATATTCTGATCCGGGTAGTGACGTAAGTGTTTTAGGACCTAAAATTTATAGAAAATTAAGCGGTGAAATATCTTATAATCTGATAAAAAGTTTAGAGAGTTATCTTCATAATTCTATAATACATCTTTGCGCAAGAACATCATTTCCATTTGAAAAAATGGGATTTTGTACATCAACTCCTATTAAAGTGGAAAAAGGTATTAACTATGGAGAAGCTATTTGTAGTTTGCTAGATAACAATAATATAAAGATCTTAGGACATAAATGTATGGAAAGCACTAATAAGATTATTGAAGATTCATTGATTTGGAAACTTGATTTAAAATAAGATTGAAGTTGATTTTAAACCTCAATCTTATTTTGGTATTTTAAAATCTACTTTTTTAGATAAATTATAGAAAAAATATATAAAAAGTATTACACTTATATTAATAAAGAACATTATCAATCGGCACAGTATCTTAATGTTTTACTACTGTTAAAAGCAGTTTAAATCTTTCTACAGCTTTTAATTCATGGGGAATATCGGAAGGCACTAAATTGTCGATGATTTCACTTCCCATAATTTTGAACTATAGTATAAACTTGTTTTGAATAAAAATATGTACCATATATAATAAGTATTTTTTAAGGGATTATTAAGACTAATATATTAAAATTTATTTGTAATCAATACTTATGTGGTTTGAAAGTTAAACAATAATGGACATGGTAGGGGTATAAGATGATTTTAAATTTATTAGGTAAGAAAAAACAATTTATAAAATATGCTACTTCAGGAACTGTAAATACGATTATAACATTGGTTATTTATAATTTACTCATTAAAGTTAATGTTGGCTATATAATTTCAAATACTATAGCATATATTTTTGGAGTTGCCAATGGATTTATCTTAAATAAGATATGGGTATTTAAATCCGATGGCAGAGTAAGTGCTTTACTTATGAAGTTTATTATTGTAAATTTAATTTCGCTTATTTTTAGTACTGCAATTTTATTTTGTTTGGTAAACAATTTATATATCAATAAAATATTAGCTCAGATGATAGCAACTATTAGTACTGGAATAGTTAATTATATATTAAATAAGTTATGGACATTTTCTTAAGTATATATTGATACTTTACTCTTTTATATGAGAACTTATTTCTAATAACACTTAAAAATTGCATTAAAACATAGGAAAAGGCTTCTAGGCAATATCCAAAAGTCTTTTCTTCAGTTATATAAAATACTATAGATCGTAAAATTTATTGAATGATTCTAAGGCATATATATAATCTTTTATACCACCTAATTCTCTTACAGAATGCATGGATAATATAGCTAATCCCATATCCAAAGACATGGCATTTATGTGACTTGAAGATATTGGGCCTATAGTGGAACCACCTCTTTCATCTGAACGATTTACAAATATTTGTACAGGAATTCCAGCTTCATGACATATACGTTTATATATGGCACTGGACACAGCATCTGTGGTATAACTTTGGTTGGCACTTATTTTTATAATAGGACCTTTGTTTATAATAGGTCTGTTTACTGGATCAGATTTTTCTCCATAGTTTGGATGCAGGGCATGACCTAAATCACAAGATATTATAAATGATTTTGATATAGCCCTATAAAAATCATCCTTGTTTTTACCAAGATTGAAGGCTATTCTTTCTAGTATAGATAAAAGCATAGGTGAATTTGCACCCTGTTTTGTGGTGCTTCCAACTTCTTCATTATCGAAACATACCATTACATTTGTACTATTTTTAATCTTACTATTTGAAATTGCTTTTATTCCTGAATAAACCATGCTTAAATCATCTAGTCTACTTGAGGATATAAACTCCTGGTCAGCTCCTATTACTTTTCCTTTTTCAAATTCATATAAGAATAAATCAAAGTCTAATATATCTTCTTCAGGTACTGAAAGTTCTTCACTTATAATTTGAGTAAGATAATGTCCTTTTTTGAACCTGTCATTTACCAGTGCTAAAAGGGGAAGCATATGTTTTTGCTTGTTTAGTTCAACACCTGAGTTTATATTTCTATTCATATGTATTGCTAAATTTGGTATTATCATAAGAGGTTTTTTTACATTTAAAAGCTTTATTTTAGGATAAAATGGATTTTCTCCTTTTAAAACAACTCTTCCTGCTAGTGAAAGAGGTCTATCCATCCATGTATTTAATATAGGCCCTCCATATACTTCTGTATTTAACTTTACATACGCACCTTCAACTTCAATGTCTGAATTTGGTTTTATTCTAAAGCTAGGTGAATCAGTATGAGCACCTATTATTCTAAATCCTGAATTTTCCAACTCGCCTTTTCCAACTGTAAATGAAATAAGGGCAGATTGATTCTTAGTTACAAAATATTTACCACCTTTTTTTATTTTTAAGGGTTCTCCTTCTTTAATTTCCACAAATCCAAATTTTTTAAGTTCGGATATAGCGTTTTTTACTGCATGAAATGCAGTTGGACTTTCATAAATATAATTTATAAGTTCTTCGGCCTGTTCAATTTCATAATCTTTCATAATGTCCTCCTTTTTAAAATTTAATAGATAATTTATTTGTGTTAATTTACCATTTTAAAATTTTTATTTAAATCAGAAAATTTATTTTTAAACTTTGATGATGTGTAAATTTTATTATCTTTGGTGGTGACCTCACAGGATATGCCAGGTTGGGTTAGCATAACACTGCTATTTTTTCATCAATTTTGATTTTATCATATCCGACCAGAGGTAATGTTGATACAATTTTTTCACGCACTCATCTACTGCATTTTTTGCGTTAGGTCCATAGGCTTTTAAATCCATTGCTGTGTGTATCCATTGTTATTATAGTTTTTTCGTAGAGTTGGTTATTAGAAGTGTTATTGTAAGAACATGAACTAAGTAGTAAAATGAATGATAAGCAAATTACTAGGTTTAAAACATGAAATTTAAGCCTTGGGCTGTATTTTTTACTATTTAGTAACATTTTACATTACCTCATATTTTATATTATATATGACTCATGTTTGTACAGCAACTAGGGCAAAAGATATATGACTTATGTTTATCCGATGGCTACCGACTTTAACACTCTCACGCACCCTGTGAAAGCAATATCTCCAAATCATAGATTTAGGGCACTTGCTTTTTTATTAAAGTGGGAGTGCAACAGTAACTACGTCCCTGGATAATTAATCTAAATTTAGTGGGACAAACAAAACTCTAAAGAGAAAGCGATTTACTTTAAATCAAAGATTTAAGGTCTCTGATTTTTCCACTAAGTAAGATTCATCGATATAAGCACTAGGTAGATATACATACAAAAATAGGAGAATAAAGATATGAAAAAGAAGAATAAGTTTCTATTGATATTAGGTATAATTGGTCCTGGACTAATTACTGTAAATGCAGGAAATGATGCAGGAGGTATTACTACTTATGCTACCGTTGGAGCATCTTATGGTTATAGTATGCTTTGGGGATTGTTATTAATAACATTCAGCTTATCTGTTATACAGGAAATGAATGCTAGGATGGCTGTTGTAACGGGAAAAGGGCTTTCTGATTTAATTAGAGAAAATTTTAGCGTTAAGCTTGCTTTTTTTGCAATGAGTATTTTATTTATTGCTAATTTTGGTGTTTGTGTAGGTGATTTTGCTGGTATAGCTGCTAGTATGGAAATGTTTGGTATAAATAAATATATTTCCGTTCCAGTAATGGCGTTTATTGTTTGGTTTCTTATTACAAAGGGTTCATATTCAAATATAGAAAAGGTATTTTTAGCTTTTACACTTGTGTTTTTTTCCTATATAATAACTTGTTTTATAGAGAAACCAGATTGGCATCATGTGATAAGAGCAACCCTTACTCCTACTTTGAAATTTGACAATGGATTCATTTTAACATTTATAGGAATGATTGGTACTACAATTACTCCATATATGCAGTTTTATCTTCAATCCTCTGTGGTAGATAAGGGGTTGCAGATAAAAGATTATAAATATGAAAAATTGGACGTATATTTAGGCGCTATTTGGGGAAATTTAGTTGCGTTTTTTATAATAATATGTACTGCTGTTACCTTATACAAAGCAGGAATAAAAGTAGATAGCGCAAGCCAGGTTGCAGAGGCTCTTAGGCCATTAGCAGGAAATTATGCTTCAATTCTCTTTGGAGTTGGGCTTTTTGGAGCATCTGTACTTGCAACTATGGTTATTCCTCTGTCTACTGCATATGCAATATGTGAATGCTTTGGACTTGAGAGTGGATTAGATCATAAATATAAGGATTCACCTGCTTTTTATGGAATTTTTACTTTTATGATAATATTTAGCTCGATAATAGTGTTAATACCTAATGTGTCATTAGTAGGGGTTATGCTTGTTACGCAACAGCTTGCAGGAATTTTGTGCCCCATTATATTAATATTTATGGTAGTGCTTACTAATAATAAAGAACTTATGGGTGACTATGTTAATAATGGATTACAAAATATTATTATATGGGTAACTGTAATATTTATAATTGTTCTTTCATTAATTTTATTTGTTTCACCATTTTTAAAAAGAATAATCTAAAAGGAGTTGTTGCACTTAGTGCAACAGCTCCTTTTAGATTGCTATATCTCTTTTAATTTAATTTTCTTCATCCCATATCATTTTAGCCAGTGGAAATGGTTTTAAAGCCCTGTCTAATATTCCCTGAACGTATGCAATAAGTATACCATAGTTTACTATAGGAACATTAAATTCCTTTGCAGTGTTGATTCTATAAAGCATTGCAGCTCTGTTCAACATGCAAGCACCGCAGTGAACTATTAAGGCATAGTTCTTTATTTCTTCTGTAAAAGAAACACCAGATGAAAATTCAAAATCTATCTTCTTACCTGTAATTTGTCGTATCCATCTAGGAATTTTTACTTTACCTATATCATCAGATTGTCTATGGTGAGTGCAGCCTTCTGCAATAAGTACTTTATCTCCATCCTTTAATTTTTTTACAGCTTTTACTCCCTTTATGAGTTCTACTAGATCTCCTTTGCATCTTGCAAATAGTATGGAAAAAGAAGTCATCAATATATCTTTTGGGGTATCTGCTGCCACTTTTAAAAATGCCTGAGAATCTGTAACTACTATTTTAGGGCTTTTACCTAGGTTTTGTAAGGTTTCCCTAAGTTCAAATTCTTTAGTTACCACTGCTATAGCATCACTTTCCAATACATCTCTTATTGTCTGTTGCTGTGGGAGAATAAGTCTCCCCTTAGGAGCTGCTTTATCTATAGGGGTTACAAGAACCACAAAGTCTCCTGGCTTTATTAAATCACCGATTACTTTAAATTTATCTTCACTTTGAGGCTTTGATGCTATTATTTGATTTTTTAACTCAAGTATACCTTTTCTGTTAAGGGCGGATACTTTTACAATTGGTATTTTTAGCTCCTTTTTCATATGTTCTACATCTAGCTCTTTTATATCGGAAGCATCGATTTTATTTAAAACTCCTATAAGGGGAATTTTTTTATCTTTTATTTGCTTTATTATAGATTTGTCATAATCTGTGATTCCAATAGTTGAATCTATTACAATTATTGATATGTCAGTTTTATTTAAAACACTTAATGTTTTTTCTTTCCTAAGTTCACCAAGCTCACCTTCATCGTCAAGACCAGCAGTATCTATTATTACACAGGGACCTATGGGGAGTATTTCCATAGATTTATAGACTGGATCTGTAGTAGTACCACTTACATCTGATACAATGGCTATATCTTGTCCTGTTAAGGCGTTTATAATACTTGATTTACCTGCATTTCTTTTGCCAAAGAGCGCTATATGTGTTCTTACTGAGCGAGGTGTTTCATTTAAACTCATAAGTAATCTCCTTCAATATTTATTTGCCAGGGATACCTGGTTTTGTTAGTTGATATGGATTTAGTATTTCATCTATTTTTTCATTAGGTAGTATTTTTCCTTCGTATAGAATTTCTCTTATAGTTTTATGATTTTTTAAGGCTTTCTTTGCGAGTTCACTAGCTTTATCATAACCTATGTAATGCACTAATGCAGTTACCAGTGCTGTGGAAGTTTCAAGATTTTTTTTGCAATTTTCTTTGTTTACTTTAATTCCACTAATACATTTTTCCCTAAATAGTACAACTGCTCTTTCTAAAAGTTCTAGAGATTCAAGTAGGCATTCTGCAATAAGTGGAGTAAATGCATTTAACTCCAACTGTCCTGAACTGCTGGCCATTGTAATTGCTGTGTCGTTTGATATTACTCTCATACTTACCTGTGCCACCATTTCAGCTATGACTGGATTGACTTTTCCTGGCATGATAGTTGAACCTGCTTGTACCTTTGGAAGAATGATTTCTCCTATTCCTCCATGAGGGCCTGAATTTAAAAGCCTTAAATCATTTGAAATTTTTAAAAGATTGCAGGCTAAGGACTTTAAAAGTCCTGAAACTTCAACAAATACATCGCAATTTTGAGTAACATCCATAGGATAATCAGAACGGGCAATTCCAAGCCCAGTTAAGTCCTGAAGAACATCTGTTATTTCATATATAAATTTATTAGTTGCATTAAGCCCTGTACCGATAGCGGTACCACCTATATTTATCTCTCTAAGTCTTTCCTCTACTTTATATATTCTCCATCTATCTCGTGCTATTGCCTTGGCGTAAGCTCCAAAACCTTGTCCTACCATCATAGGAAGCGCATCCATTAACTGAGTTCTACCTAATTTCAATATATCCGAGAATTCATTTTCTTTGACCTGAAGTTCTTCCTGAAGATCAGATAGACAACTGCTTAATTTCCTTATGCGGCGTATAGCTGCAATTCTAAGGGCAGTAGGATAAACGTCATTTGTAGATTGAGACATATTTACGTCATTTAAAGGATGTACTAGTGAGTAATCTCCTTTTTTACCACCAAGTATTTCTATAGCTCTATTTGCTATGACTTCATTTACATTCATATTTGTGGATGTGCCGGCTCCGCCTTGAAATGCACTTAACTTAAACTGGTTGTCCAATTTACCATTTATAACTTCTTCGCTGGCTTTAATTATGGCATTCGCTTTTTCAGTTTTAAGTTCCTTTAAATCTTTATTGACTACGGCAGCTGCCTTTTTTATGAGTGCAATTTCTTTAACTAAATTTAAATTAACGGTTTTACCCTGTAAGTTAAAATTTTCTAAAGCCCTTTCAGTATTAATACCAAAATAGGAAGACGCTTCAATTTCTTTTTCTCCAAGTAAATCTTTTTCTACTCTAAAAGTCATATTTTACCCCCCTTAAGTTAATAACTAAAATTTAACTTATTAATATTTTATAACAAAAAAGCTCAAAATAAAATATAATGCAATTTTGTGGAGAAATATAAAATAAGCACTTAAATTTAATTAAGTGCTTATTTTCAACAAGAGGTATAGAAGTATTAGGATTTACTAATCCCAATCATCAAAGTCTCCAATTGGGAATATAATTGGGAATATGAATGGAGAATATGGATAATATGGCATTCTGCGTCTGCGTCTGCGTCTGCGCCTGCGTCTAGGTCTTCTTCCATGTTGTCTGTATAGATCTCCTAATTCATCAAAATTATCATCTTCGTCCATCATTTCTGGATTATAGGGGCAGTTATATACAGGGCAGTTATAAGTAGGAGAAGCATAAGTATCTTCAGCATGATCATAATACTGGATGTTTTCTTCCTTATCTTTTGAGTTATTTTCACTTGTATTCATTTAATGCCTCCATAAAATTTATTATATTATCATAGTATGAGGTGTGGGGAAATTTGTTACTAAAATTTTATTACAAGGTTTTACGAATTTTATTATAATATTAATAAAAAATATTCGTATTTTTCTGTTGACTGTAACATACAATTTTGATACCATAATGTAGGAGGGATGCTATTTGAAAGAAAAATATGATGTAATAATAGTTGGAGCTGGCCCTGCAGGAATATTTACTGCTTTAGAAGTTACAAAGCTTAACAAAAATTTAAATGTGCTTATAATTGATAAAGGCAGAAATATAGAAGATAGGAGGTGTCCAGCTAGGATAAATGGAAAGTGTGTAAATTGCAATCCATGTGGTATCACTTCTGGCTGGTCAGGTGCAGGAGCTTTTTCTGATGGAAAGCTTTCTTTAAGTCCGGAAGTCGGAGGTAGAATTTTAGAGTATTTTTCAGAAGATGAATGTAAAAAGCTAATAAAATATTGTGATGATATATATTTAAATTTTGGAGCTAACAAAGTTATATATGGATTAAACAATGAAAACATAGATAAGATAAAATATGAAGCAAGCAAATATAATATTCGTCTTATACAGTGTCCTGTTAGGCATCTGGGAACAGAATTAGCCTATGAAGTACTTAAAAAAATGTATTATCACCTTTTAGATAATACAAACACTGAATTTAGTGAACTTACTACAGTAGATGATATATTAGTTGAAGATGATAGTGTAATTGGAGTTTGTGTGGAAAATAAAAATGGTAAGAAAAAGATTTTAGCAGATAAGGTAGTAGTTGCTCCAGGTAGGGGTGGTGCAGAATGGTTTTCAAATCAATCCAAAAAGTTAAATTTAAAAACTACAAATAATGCTGTAGACATAGGTGTTCGAGTTGAAGTACCAAATTCAATAATGGATCATTTGACCAAAGACTTGTATGAAGCAAAACTTGTATATTATTCTGATACATTCGATAATAAGGTTAGAACTTTTTGTATGAATCCAGGTGGTGTAGTATCAGAAGAGCACTATGATGGTACTATAGCAGTTGTAAATGGACATAGTTACGAAGAAAAAGAATTGAGAACAGAAAATACAAACTTTGCAATGCTCGTCTCTACATCGTTTACAGAGCCGTTCAACCAACCTATAACTTATGGCAAGTATATCGCAAAGCTTGGGAATATGCTTACAGGAAATGGCATAATGGTACAAAGGCTGGGCGATTTGTTAAATGGAAGAAGAACTGATTATTCAAGGCTTAAAAAATCCACTACTATTCCAACTTTAAAATCAGCAGTGCCTGGAGATCTAAGTTATGTTTTGCCTCAGAGATATCTTACATCCATAGTTGAGGCACTAAAAGCTTTTAACAATGTGGCACCAGGACTTTATAGCAAAAATACACTTTTATATGGTGTGGAGGTAAAATTCTATTCTAGTAAATTTGATACAAATGATAGATTTGAAACTCCTATAAAAAATCTATATGCCATAGGAGATGGTGCAGGTATTACAAGAGGGCTTATGCAGGCCTCAGTAACAGGTGTAGTAGTTGGAAGAGATATAGTTAGCAAATAATTGTAAATTATTATATATTATTTTAAAAGATTTGGGTTATACAAAAAAGGGGAGGAAATTCTCATGTCAGCGTTTATTGTTTTAGGATCCCAATGGGGTGATGAAGGAAAAGGAAAGATGACAGATTATCTTGCAAAGAGGGCAGATGTTGTTGTAAGATTTCAAGGTGGAAATAATGCAGGTCATACAGTTGAAGTAGGTGATAAGCAATACAAACTTCATCTCGTGCCATCTGGAATATTGTATAAAGATAAGGTGAATGTAATAGGAAATGGAGTGGTACTTGATCCAAAGGCCTTATTTGAAGAAATGGATTATTTAAAAAACGAGGGAGTAGACATATCACCTAAAAATTTAATAATAAGTGATAGAGCTCAACTTATTATGCCTTACCATAAGGTATTAGACGGTATAAAAGAGAGGGCAAGAGGTAAAAAAGATATAGGAACTACAGGAAAAGGAATTGGACCGTGCTATACGGATAAAATGGAAAGAAGCGGCATAAGAGTTTGTGACCTTATTCACCAGAATATATTTAAGGAAAATCTAAAAGAAAATCTAAAGATAAAGAATGACATAATAACAAAGGTTTATGGAGAAGGGGCTCTTGATTTTGATACTATATACAATGAATATATTGATTATGCAAAGAAATTAGCTCCTTATGTTAAAGATATATCTGTAGAAGTATATAATAGTATAAAAGGTGGAAAAAAAGTATTATTTGAAGGTGCACAAGGCACTTTGCTGGATATAGATTATGGTACTTATCCTTATGTTACATCTTCAAGTACTATTGCTGGTGGGGTATGTATTGGTTCTGGAATAGGACCTACTATGATAACAGGAGCAGTAGGTATTGCAAAAGCGTATACTACAAGAGTGGGAAAAGGACCTTTTCCTACAGAGCTTTTTGACAAAACAGGAGAATGGATTAGAGAAATGGGTCATGAATATGGTGTTACTACAGGAAGGGCTAGAAGATGTGGATGGCTAGATCTAGTAATACTTAAAACTAGCAGCAGGGTTTCTGGACTTACAAGCTTTGCTATCACAAAAATAGATACTTTAGCAGGACTTGAAAAGGTAAAAGTATGTGTAGGATATAAATTTAATGGAAAAATTATAGACTATGTACCTGCAAGTTTAGAAGATTTAGCTAATTGTGAACCTGTATATGAAGAATTTGATGGTTGGGATAGAGAAATAGAAAAGGCCAAAACTTATGATGAGTTACCAGACAATGCTAAAAAATATTTAAATAGAATAGAAGAATTTACAGGAACAAAGGTATCTATAGTGTCTGTTGGACCAAGAAGAGATCAGACAATAGATGTAAGTGAAATATAAA
>ENA-UOOE01000448-UOOE01000448.1-fermentation-metagenome-genome-assembly--contig:-NODE-448-length-40711-cov-3.956193_pt1 | contig 40711 bp, 36 predicted proteins | sample MGYA00245776_ERZ724021 | MGnify/ENA primary metagenome ERZ724021 (study PRJEB28704, sample SAMN03018321) | fermentation metagenome | biome: anthropogenic terrestrial biome; feature: soil; material... | reverse complement strand
TCAGTACCTTGGGAGTTTTCGAGAATACTATATAAATGAATGGGGTGGGATTATTGCAAATAATGTATAAGGGTACAAGGGGAGAAAAAAGTATAAATTCCTCAGAAGCTATAATAAAGGGGATTGCAGAAGCTGGGGGATTATACATACCAAATGAATTTCCTAAAATTGATATACCATTTTCAAAATTGATTAATTATGATTATAGGCAATTATCTGTATATATATTAAAAAAATATTTAACCGATTTTACAAAGGAAGAAATAGAGTATTGTGTCAATAATGCCTATGATGATAAATTTGAAAAAGGGGAGATAGCCCCATTAGTTAAGGTAGAAGAAGAATTTTTTTTAGAACTTTATCATGGGTCAACCTTAGCATTTAAAGATATGGCACTATCTATATTACCTTATTTATTAAAGACTGCCTGTAAAAAATTAAACATAAAAGATGAAATAGTAATACTTACAGCTACATCTGGAGACACTGGTAAAGCAGCGTTACAAGGCTTTGCTAATGTAGAGGGAACTAAGATAATAGTGTTTTTCCCAGAGAAAGGTGTAAGTTCCATTCAAAAAGCACAAATGGTAACCCAACAAGGAGAAAATACACATGTTGTAGGTATATACGGAAACTTTGATGATGCTCAAAAAGCAGTAAAAGAAATATTTAATGATAAAGAATTTAATAACTTATTAAAAGATAAAAAATATATGCTTTCATCAGCTAACTCTATAAATATAGGGAGGCTTATTCCTCAAGTAGTATACTATGTTTATTCATATTTATCTATGCTAAAACATGGAGAAATTAAAGAAGGAGAAAGTATAAATGTATGTGTACCTACAGGAAATTTTGGAAATATATTAGCTGCTTATTATGCTAAGAAAATGGGGCTTCCTATAAATAAATTAATATGTGCTTCTAATGAAAATAATGTACTTTGTGATTTCTTTAATGAGGGCATATATAATAAAAATAGAGAGTTTAAGGTTACAAGCTCTCCTTCTATGGATATATTGGTATCTAGCAATTTAGAGAGACTTTTATATCATATTAGTAATGGGGATGAAGATTTAGTAAGTGATTTAATGAAGAAACTTAATATGGAGGGAAAATATATAATAAATGAAAGCATGAAGGAGAAATTAAAAGATTTTTATTCTGGATTTGCTAATGATAAAGAAACTTATAAGATTATAGAAAATACATTTAAAGATAATGGATATTTAATGGATACGCATACGGCGGTAGCTTATAAAGTGTATAAAGATTATAAAAATGCTATGAATGACAATAAAAAAACTATTATTGTATCAACAGCTAGTCCTTTTAAATTTCCTAGAGATGTATGCAAAGCATTGGGAATAGATAATAATGATTTAAATGATTTTCAATTATTATATAGGCTTTCTTCCTTTACAAATATAAATATTCCTAATTCTATAAGAAATATAGAAAACAGGGAAGTTATTCACAATAATTTGTGTAAAAAAGAAGAAATAAAATCTGAAATAGAAAAATTTCTTAAGGTATAGGTGATATTATGATTGAAGTAGTGGTGCCAGCAACTAGTGCTAATTTTGGACCTGGATTTGATACATTAGGTGTAAGTTTAAATTTATATAATAGATTTTATATAGAAGAGATAGAAAAGGGATTAGTTATTGAAGGCTGTGCGGAAGAGTATAAAAATGAGGATAATTTAGTATACACTTCCATGAAAAGATGTTTTAAAAAATTAGGGTATAAGGAAGAAGGAATAAGGATAATAATAGAATCTGATATACCTTCATCAAGGGGCTTAGGAAGCAGTGCAGCCTGCATTGTTGGAGGAATACTAGGGGCTAATAGTATTGCTGGAAATAAACTAAATAAAGATGAGATGTTAAAATTAGCTACGGAGATAGAAGGACATCCTGATAATGTAGCACCTGCTATTTTAGGTGGAATGACTGCAGCTATTTATGAAGACAATAATGTATATTATGATAAAATAAAAATTAAAGAAGGAATTAAATTTTGTGCTTTAATTCCAAATTTTAAACTATCTACGGAAAAGAGCAGGGAAGTTCTTCCTAAAGAAGTGGCATACAAAGATGCTGTATTTAATGTAGGAAGAGTATCCTTAATGATAACCTCGCTCATAAATGGTAATTATGATTTGCTGAAAATAGCTTGTAAAGACAAGCTCCATGAACCTTATAGAAGTAGATTAATAGAGGATTATGATAAAATTATTGACCTTTGTAATGATTCTGGAGCATTAGGGGTTTTCTTAAGTGGTGCAGGACCTACAATTATGATATTATTAGAAGAAAAAAATACGCAATTTTATAAAAACATAAAAGGATTATTAAAAAATCTAAAGAAAGTTTGGAAGTTTAAAGAACTTCACATGGATTTAAAAGGAGCCATTGCAAAAGAATATTAAAATTTAAAGGAAATGGGGTAATATAATGAAGAATACTATTGTTGCTAAGTTTGGAGGAAGTTCTCTTGCGGATAGCCTTCAGTTTAATAAAGTAAAGGCTATAGTGCTGGGAGACGAGAGAAGAAAATACATAATTCCATCAGCACCAGGTAAAAGAAATAAAGGAGATCAAAAAATTACTGATTTACTTTATCTATGTCAGGCCCATGTTCAGCATAATATTGCTTTTAATGATGTGTTTAATGTAATAGAAAATAGATTTCTACAGTTAGTAGAAGAATTAGATGTAACAATTGATATAAAAAAATACTTGGAAGAGATAAAAATAAATATTGCCCAAGGTGCCTCAGCTGACTATACAGCAAGTAGAGGAGAATATTTAAATGGACTTATATTATCAGATTTTCTTCACTATGAATTTGTAGATCCTGCAGAAATAATTTTCTTTAAAAAGAATGGAATTTTTGATGAAGAAAGAACTCAGAAGGCAGTAAGTGAAAGATTATTAAAAATAGATAAAGCTGTTATACCAGGATTTTATGGTTCTATGCCTAATGGAAATATTAAAACCTTTTCTAGGGGAGGCTCTGATATAACAGGCTCCATTATAGCCAGAGGAGTAAATGCGGATTTATATGAGAATTGGACAGATGTATCTGGTTTCTTGATGGCTGATCCTAGAATAGTGGAAAACCCTAAAAGCATTAAAAAGATTACCTATAGAGAACTGCGAGAGTTATCTTATATGGGGGCTACAGTGCTACATGAAGAAGCAATTTTTCCTGTAAAAAGAGAAGGAATCCCTATAAATATTAAGAATACAAATTCGCCAGATGATGAAGGAACTTTTATAATAAATGATTTAGAACTATTAAATGATATGGGAACTATTACAGGAGTAGCAGGTAAAAAGGACTTTACAGTTATAACAATTGAAAAAAATATGATGAATATTGAACAAGGATACTGTCGTAAAGTACTTTCGATACTAGAAGAAAATAGCGTATCTTTTGAGCATATGCCTTCAGGTGTAGATACAGTATCTCTTGTAGTTGCACAGTCACAGCTTCAGGATAAGTTAGAAAAAATATTAAAGGAAATTGAAATGAAATGTAATCCTGACAATATAGAAATACATCCTAACATGGCATTGGTAGCAATAGTTGGAAGAGGTATGTTAAGAAGCATAGGAACCTCTGCAAGGATTTTTGATGCTTTAGCTAAGAATGATATAAATGTAAGAATGATAAGTCAGGGATCAAGTGAAATAAATATAATTGTAGGAGTGGAAAATAAGGACTTTGAAAATGCAATAAGGGCTATATATAATGCATTTTCAAAATAAGGAGGACATTATGAGAGAGGTAAAAATAGCTTTATTGGGGTTTGGAAATGTAGGCAAGGGTGTTTGGAAAATATTAAATATGAATAGTGAAGAACTTATAAAAAGATCTGGATATCATATTAAAATAGGTAAAATTCTTATAAGAGATATTAATAAAGCAAGAGATTTAGATGTACCAAAGGAGCTTTTCACTACAAATTTTGAAGATATTATTGAAGATGACAGCATTGATATAATTGTAGAGCTTATGGGAGGAATTGAGCCAGCTGTTGATTATATGCTACAGGGAATGAAAAGAAAAAAGCATATTGTTACAGCAAATAAAATGGCTATTGCTACAAAAGGCAATACACTTATAAAAACTTCTAGAGAAGAAGGGGTAATGTTCTACTTTGAGGGCAGTGTAGCGGGAGGAATACCTATAATTCATGGATTAAATGATAATCTGGTAGCTAATAAAATAGAGGAAGTAATAGGCATAATAAATGGAACCACAAACTATATTTTAACTAAAATGACTCAAGAAAAAATAAGTTTTGAGCAAGCTTTAGCAGAAGCACAAAAAAAAGGTTATGCGGAAGCTGACCCAACTTCTGATGTAGAGGCCTTTGATGCAGTTTATAAATTGTGTATTTTAGCTTCATTGGCTTTTGATACAATTGTAAGCGTAAACTCCATTTATAGGGAAGGTATAAGTAATGTAAAGCCTATTGATATAGAATATGCAAGGGAATTTGGTTATGTAATAAAACTTTTAGGCATAATTAAGGAAACAAATGGCGAATTGGAATTAAGAGTACATCCAACTATGGTACCTGCAGAACACCCTTTAGCTAATGTAAATGATTCTTTTAATGCTATATTTCTAAAAGGTAATGCAGTAGGCGATTTAATGTTCTATGGCAGGGGAGCAGGTGAGCTGCCAACAGGTAGTGCGGTAGTAGGAGATATAGTTTCCATACTAAGGAATAAAGAAAAATCTTCTTACTATCCATGTTTAAAAAATGAAGGATATAAAAAAATAAAAGATATAGAGGAAGTAAAATGTGAATATTATATTAGGATAACTGTAAAAGATAAGCCAGGTGTTTTAGGAGAAATATCAAGTATATTTGGTAAAAACAATGTAAGTATACTTTCTGTTATCCAAAAAGGAAAGAGGGAGGAACTGGTTTCATTAGTATTTATAACTCATAGCACTTTAGAAGGCAATATAAATAAATCAATAGGTATGATAAAAGCTTTGAATGATTCTGAAAAAGTAGAAAATATAATAAGAATAGAAAATCTAGGCATGGACTAGGCTGTCAATTGTCAACCATAAACTAAAAAAGTGCGTCACTTTATACAAACTATTCATAATATATATTGCTGGATATAATTATGATAGAAGGTGAGGTATTGAAAATAGGTATAATTTCTGATACCCATATAACAAAGCATGGTGATAATATAAATAAAATAATTGATAAATACTTTAAGGATGTAGATATGATTATTCATGTAGGAGACTTTAATTCAATGGATGTTATAAATAATATAAAAAAGAAAAAGAAATTCATGGGGGTTTTTGGAAACAACGATAGCAGTACTGTAAAACAATATTTAAAAGAGAAGGATATAATAAATATAGAGGGATACAAAATCGGCATGTTTCATGGACATGGTGATAAAAAAACTTCTATAGAAAGAGCCTATGATGAATTTAAGGATAGTAAAGTAGATATAATAATATTTGGTCATAGTCATCAACCTATAATAAAAACAAAGAATAAAATATTAATGATAAATCCAGGTTCACCTAGCCGTAAGCTTAAGGAAAGATGGTATTCTTATATAGTATTAGAATTAGATAAAAAGAAAATTGAAGCAAAGATAGTATTCTTTAATTAATAGTAAATATTAAAGTGAACAGTTAAGTAAATTTCCGCAAAGTAAGAAGAAATCTACATATACTGTTCACTAATAGAATATATTTATGCTATAGAGGTTTAATAAACATTTGTGTCCAATAGCATATTCCATTTTTATCTTTTGCTAGACCTACTCCTATTTGAATATAAGTAGGACTTAAAATATTGCTTCTATGTCCAGGGGAGTTCATCCAAGCAGTTACAACTTCCTGTGGGGTTCTTTGACCCATTGCTATATTTTCACCAGCGGCAGTGAATCTAAGACCAAAGGATTCCATCATGGCAAAAGGAGATCCATAAGTTGGAGAAGTATGAGAAAAGTAATTTTTATCTATCATATCTTGAGATTTATATCTGGCAACTCTGGATAATTCCCAGTTTTCTTTTAATGTAGGCAATCCATATTTGCTTCTTTCTATGTTAACTAATCTTATAACTTCACTTTCTTGAGACTTTATATCTTGCATATTTGGTATTAATACTTTCTGCCCTGAGTATATTAAATTTGGATTTTTTATTTGAGGGTTTTCAGCAATTAATTCACTTATTCCAACTTGATTTTTTACGGCTATTTGCCATAAACTATCTCCTGGTTGTACAGTATATGTTAATGGAGCCGCAGATACCGTACTAGCAATTAAAAATATACAAAATAGAGACGTAAATATTTTTTTTAGCATAATAAAATCACCTCAAGATTAGTCTTAATTTTTATAAATAATTTATGCTAAGTATTTTATAGATATATTACTATATATTACTCATTTCATAACATTAAAAGCTATAATATATATTTTTTAAGTGAGGAACATTTCTTTTATTTCCAAAGGAATAGAGTAGCATATATAAAATTATTTTTTTAAATATGTATAATAATGCTTTATTTAAACGTTGACAAAAAAAAATAAATAATATATAATACACTTAACCGGTTTACTAAACCGGTTAAGCAAAAGAGGTGAGAAGCATATATGAGTAATATTTGCGTATTGGGTAGTATTAATATGGATATAGTATTAAGGGTTGATAGAATGGTAAAAACAGGAGAAACAATACTTTCTAAAGACTTTAAAAAGGTTCCAGGTGGAAAGGGTGCAAATCAGGCAGTTGCTGCTAGAAGACTTGGAGCAAATGTATATATGATAGGAAAAGTTGGACATGATGGTAATGGTGATATGTTGCTTAAGGCCCTTGAAAACGATGACATAAATTTAACATATACTTTAATAGATAGTAAAGAGCCCACAGGTATGGCAATAATTAATGTGGATGATAATGGGAACAATTCTATAATAGTAGTTCCAGGATCTAATATGAAGATAACAAAGGCAGAAATTAATAATTCAGAAGAAATTATAAAAAATTCTAATGTAATAATAGCTCAATTTGAAACTCCAGTGGAAGTTACTACAGAAGCTTTTAAAATTGCTAAAAATTATGGAGTTATAACCATATTAAATCCAGCTCCTGCAAAGGAAATTAAAGATGAACTTTTAAAATATACAGATATAATTGTGCCAAACGAAACAGAGGCCTATGAGCTTACAAAAATAAAAATAGAAGATGAGATTAGCATAAAAAAAGCAGCAAAGATATTTATGGGAAAAGGAGTAAAGTTTGTAATAATCACTTTAGGCGAGAATGGAGCGGCTTTAGTTTCAGAAAATCATTACTGTGTAGTACCGGCATATAAGGTAAAAGCTGTAGATACAACTGCAGCAGGAGATAGTTTTATAGGAGCAGTGGCAAATAAGCTTAATTCCTGTGATGGATTGAGTTTTGAAGCTATAAAGAAGGCCGTGGAGTTTGGAAATAAAGTATCTTCTATAACTGTTCAAAGGCAGGGAGCACAACCTTCTTTGCCTTCTTTAGAGAAAGTAATAGAAATTTACGGGGAGGAATAGTTATGAAAAAAACAGCATTGTTAAATAGTAATATATCTTCTGTAATATCAAAAATGGGACATACTGATTCATTGGCTATAGGAGATTGTGGACTTCCTATTCCTAAAGAAACAGAAAGAATTGATTTAGCTCTTATTAAAGGTATACCAACTTTTATGGATACTTTGAGAGCTGTTTTAATGGAGCTTCAAGTAGAGGAAGTGGAAATAGCAAAAGAAGCTGTGGAAGTAAGTCCAACGCTTTATAAAGAAATAGAAAAAGAATTAGGAAATGTAAAAATCACTCTTATAAGTCATGAGGAATTAAAAAAGAGGTTAAAAAATTGTAAGGCTGTTATTAGAACTGGGGAACAGACGCCTTATGCTAATATAATATTAAAATCAGGAGTGGTTTTTTAAGGAGGAAAGAATATGGAAATAAAGAAGCCTCTTTTAGAAATGATAAATATATCTAAATCTTTTCCAGGGGTAAAGGCACTGCAAAATGTAAATTTAAAAGCCTATGGTGGAGAAGCATTAGCACTGGTTGGTGAAAATGGAGCAGGAAAATCCACATTGATGAAAATACTTAGTGGAGTATATAAGAAAGATGAAGGAAAGATTTTAATAGATGGTAATGAAGTAAATGTAAGCGGAATAAGCGATGCAGAAAATTTGGGCATTTCCATTATACATCAGGAATTAAGTTTACTTCCTAACTTAACTATATATGAAAATATATTCTTAGGAAATGAAAAATATAGTGGTGCTTTTAGGAAGCTAGATAAAAAATATATGAAAGAAAAAAGCACTGAACTTTTATCAAAAATTGGATTTAAAATAAAGCCTGATACCATAGTAAAAAATTTAAATGTGGGCGAAATGCAGATGATAGAAATAATAAAGGCTATATCAAAGAATTCTAAAATAATAATCATGGATGAGCCTACCACTGCATTGACAGATGTAGAAACTAAAAAACTATTTGAAGTTATTGAAAAATTAAAATCTCATGGTATTGCAATTATATATATATCTCATAGATTGGATGAAATATTCCAAATATGTGATAGTGTTACTGTATTAAGAGATGGAAAATATATAGGAGATGCAAAGGTAAAACAGGTCTCAAAAGATGATCTTATAGCCATGATGGTAGGAAGAAAATTAGATGAGCAATTTCCTTATAGAGATGAAAAAAAGGGAGAAGTTTTGCTAAAGGTAGAAAACTTATGCTATAAAAATAAAGTGAAGAATGTTTCCTTCTATGTAAGGGAAGGTGAAATCTTAGGCATAGCAGGGCTTATGGGTTCAGGAAGAACAGAAGCTGCTAAAACCATATTCGGAGAATATAAGAAGTCTTCAGGTGATATATATGTTGGAGGAAAAAAGGTGAATATAAATTCTCCTAAGGATGCTATAGAATATGGAATTGCTTATTTATCTGAAGATAGAAAAAAAGAAGGCATTGTACTAAATATGTCTGTTAGAGAAAATATGAGTATTTGCAATTTGAAGAAATATGAAAATTCATTAAAGAGAATAGATAAGAAGGAAGAATTAGAAGATGTAAATACTTATATAAAGAAGTTATCAGTAAAAACCCCATCACCAGCTCAGTTAATCAAAAATTTAAGTGGTGGAAATCAGCAGAAGGCAATAATTGCAAAGTGGATAATGGTTTCTCCAAAAGTTTTAATTATAGATGAGCCCACTAGAGGAATAGATGTAGGTGCAAAAAAAGAAATATATGAAGTATTAAATGAACTTAAAAAGATGGGAAAAGCAATAATTATGATTTCCTCCGATATGCCAGAAATTCTAGGAGTAAGTGATAGAATAATAGTTATGAGCGAAGGAAAGCTATCAGGGGAGCTATCTAGAAAAGAAGCTACTCAGGAAAATATAATGAAATATGCTGTAAGTATTAATAATTAAATCCATTTTAATTTTAAATGAAGGAGAAAGGGAAATGAGTAAAGATATAAAAAGTAATCTTTTGAAATATAAATCTTTATTAGGGTTAGTTTTACTCTGCATAGTGATATCCATTATTACACCAAGATTTTTAAATGTTATAAATATAATGAATGTACTAACACAGGTTTCAGTAAATGCAATTCTTGCTATAGGTATGTCCTTTGTAATTCTTACAGGAGGAATTGATCTTTCTGTAGGATCAACTCTTGCTATATCAGGGGCTGTTGCTGCTACTTTAATTAAATCAAATGGCAGTATGGTTATGGCTTTAGTGGTAGCATTGGCAATTGGTGCATTAATTGGACTATTAAATGGAATAATAATATCAAAAGGAAAGATACAGGCATTTATAGCTACTTTAGCTACAATGACTATATTTAGAGGAGCTACATTAGTTTATACCAATGGTACACCTGTATCAGCTCTTCCAGAAAATTTTATGCTTATAGGAAATAAGAAGCTGGCAGGAATTATTCCAATGCCTGCTGTAATAACTTTGGTTGTATTATTAATTGCTTGGTATGTATTAAATGAAACCAGATATGGCAGATATGTATATGCTCTTGGAGGCAATGAGGATTCAGCAAGACTCTCAGGTATAAATACAGATAAGATTAAGATAATTGTTTATGTAATATGTGGTATAATGGCAGCTTTAAGCGGAGTTATTGTTACAAGCAGGGTTGGTTCAGCTTCCCCTAATGCAGGTACTGGTTTTGAACTAGATGCAATAGCGGCTGTAGTACTTGGAGGAACAAGTCTTGCAGGTGGAGAAGGAACTGTAGTTGGAACTATAATAGGTGCCATGATAATAGGAGTTCTAAATAATGGATTAAATCTTATGAATGTATCACCATATTATCAGCTTATAGTTAAAGGATTTGTTATATTATTAGCTATACTTTTGGACAAGAAAAATAAATAGTTAACAAATTAAAATAATTATAATAAAAAGGTCAAATAAAAAGGAGGAGAAATTTTTATGAAAAGCAAAAAAATTAAAATGCTCTCTTTGGTTCTAACTGGAATGTTCGTGGTTGGAGGATTAACCGGCTGCGGAAAAACTGAGGACAAAGATACCAAAAAACCAGCAGCAGAAAACAAAAAAATAGGTATGGTAATTTCTACATTAAACAATCCATTCTTTGTATCCATGAAGGATGGAGCTACTAAGAAGGCTAAAGAATTAGGTTATGATTTAGTTGTTGTTGATTCACAAAATGATGCAGCAAAGGAAAGATCTAATGTGGAAGATCTTGCTCAACAAGGAGTAGGGGCAATAATTATTAATCCAACTGATAGCGATGCTGTAGCTAATGCAATACAGGTTGCTAATGGAAAGAAAATACCAGTACTTACTGTAGATAGAAAAGCTAATAAAGGAGACGTTGTATGCCATATAGCTTCAGATAATGTAAAGGGTGGAAAAATGGCAGCAGACTTCATACTTGAAAAGATGGGTGGAAAAGGAAACATAGTTGAGCTACAAGGAATACCAGGGGCTTCAGCTACAAGAGATAGAGGAAAAGGATTCCATGAAGGAGTAGACGGAAAAGAAGGAGTAAAGGTAGTAGCAAGTCAGCCAGCAGATTTTGATAGACAAAAGGGATTAAGTGTAATGGAAAATATAATGCAAGCTACACCAAACTTCCAAGCAGTATTTGCTCACAATGATGAAATGGCATTAGGCGCTGCAAAGGCATTAAAGGGAAAAAATATTATAGTTGTAGGTTTTGATGGGAATGATGATGCAGTAAAAGCAGTTCAAAATGGTGAAATGGCAGCTACAATTGCACAGCAGCCTGATTTAATGGGAAGCTTAGCAGTAGAAAATGCTATAAAGGTTATAAAGGGAGAAAATGTAGAAAAAGAAATTCCAGTTGATTTAAAACTTATAAAAAAATAATAGGATCTTTTAAAAATCCAGGATTTTATTAAACCCTGGATTTTATTAAATAAATAAATATGATAATATGTAATAGACATATTAAAATTTAAATCTAGAGGGATATACATGAAAAAGGTTACAATGATGGATATTGCTATAAAAGCTAATGTATCAAAAACTACAGTTTCTATGGTGATAAATAATAGAGATGCAAATATAAGTGAAGAAACTAAACAGAGAATATTAAAAATAGCTAAAGAACTAAATTATATTCCTAATTCTGTGGCTAGAAGTTTAAGTACTAAAAAATCACAAACCATAGGTATTATACTTCCTGATATAACCAATCCTTTTTTTTCAGAAATGGCAAGAGCCATTGAAGATAGTGCTAATAATTTAGGGTATAATGTAATATTTTGTAATACAGATAATGGGGAAGCTAAAGAAGAAAAATATACTAAACTGCTTGTAAGTAAATTAGTAGATGGTGTTATTTTTATCTCCGGTGGTGAAAGCGATAAATCCATAAATATTTTAAGAAACAATAATATTCCATTTGTAGTGGTGGATAGACCAATAAATGATGATAAGGATTATTATGGTATATATTGCTTGAATAAAGAAGGAGTTAAAAAAGGTATAAAGTATTTAATAAGTAAAAACAAGAAAAAGATTGCCTTTGTAAAAGGTCCACAGGAACTAGAAAATGCTAGAGAAAGATTTTGTGGCTATAAAGAAGTTATGGATGAATATGAGCTCTATAATAAATCTTTAATATTTCATGGCGACTTTACTATAGAAAGTGGTATAAAAGCTACAGCAGAAATTATTGAAAATGTGCCTGATGTGGAAGCTATATTTTATAGTAATGATATGATGGCTTATGGTGGAATAAAGTTTCTAATTAGAAATGGATATAGAATACCTGAAGATGTAGGCGTTATTGGTTTTGATAATATAGGAATTTCGAAATTTTGTGAGCCAGAACTTACTACTATTTCACAGCCAATTTATAATATGGGAAGAGAAGCCTGCAAATTATTAATAAACATAATAAAAGGAAGTAGTATACCTAAAAATCGTATATATTTTGATACAGATCTCATTATAAGGGATACAGTATAGTTCTGAAAATTATTAATATAAGGCAAATTGAGTAGAACCTATAACTATAAGTTCTACTCAATTTGCTTTTAATATAATATCCAACAACATTATAGTAGTTTTTTCAGATTTGCAAACATTAAAATTAATTATATTAGTGGTTGAATTTTTATATCCTAAGTATATTAATATGATTTCAATTAAAAGTATAAAAAGTAAGGTAAATAATAGCTTCTTAAATTTTGACATTTGCCCATCCCCCCTAATGTATTCTATGAGGTATGGACAAGTAACAGAATTATTTTCTTTTAATCTTTTTCTTTTGAACGGAAAAACCAAACTTTCCAATAGGTTTTTCAGGAATAGGGAAATATTCTCCATGGGAATAACAAATTAGATTAGCTTTTTCTAGATGAATTTTTCCTGCTTTATCAATTAGTTCTTCTTCTACTTGTATAGTTACAACTTCTGCTAAAAATAAATGGTGACTACCCAAAGGAATTATTTCTTTTAATTTGCATTCTAATGCTACAGGGCACTCCTTAATAATTGGAGCGTTAACAACTTCAGCTTTTTCAAGGGTGAAATTACATTTACTTATTTTATCAATAACTTTTCCAGATCTAACTCCGCAATAATCTACTTTTTTTACTAAAGATTTTTGGGGTAGATTTACCACAAATTCTCTTGTATCTTTAATATATTCATAAGATAATCTTTCGGGTCTTATGGCAACTGTTATCATAGGAGGCTTTGTACAAGCAGTCCCAATCCATCCAACAGTAAAAATATTTGGCTTTCCTTCTTTACTTTTAGAAGTTATTAATGCTACAGGCACAGGATTTAGCATGGTACTTCCTTTAAATAAAATTTTAGTCATAATTGTCTATCCCCCGTCAATATTATATAAAGCATTGGTTATTTTGTTATAAGCATTATTATATATGAAGTAAAGGAATTTTTAAATCCATGTAGAAGTAAATACTATATGGAAAAAGCAATTAATTTTGATCAAAGTTTATAAATTATTAAGAAGAGGTGAGATAATGCCCCAAATTGATAAACCTAAAATAGTACTTATGGTACAGAGTGCTAATACTCTCTTTTGTTATTATAACATTTCACCAATTACTTTAAAGGAGTTTACAGATAAATATGGAGAAGGATCCTTACAAAATTCAAAAGCTGCTTTAAAAGTTTACTCTGTAGATAATGGTGTAGAAAAAGAATTACAGACCATATTTATTGATCCTTTTGCTGATAATTGGTATATACATTTAGACAAAGGCGATATTGATGTATTTGTGAAATTAGGAAGATATCTTGAGAATAACACCTTTGTAGAGTTTGCTGTTTCCAATATAGTTACTACTCCAAGATTAGGTGAATCAGAAGATAGAAGAGTTTATTATATAGATGTTTCTGAGCAGCAGATTCCTACCAAAGATAATAATGAAAAAAGGGAAGATAAACAGGGAGCATTTATGAAAAAGGGATATGTAGCTTTGGTATTACATAGCCATATACCTTTTATTAGGCATCCGGAAAAGGAAGATGCATTAGAGGAAAGATGGCTCTTTGAGGCTATGAGTGAGTGCTATATACCTTTGATAGGAGTTTATGACAAGCTTATAGATGAACACATAGATTTTAAAATAACCATGTCCATTACCCCTACTTTAATGGCTATGCTACAAGATCCATATTTGAACAATAAATATATAGTATATTTAAAAAAATCCATTGAATTATCGGAAAAGGAAATAGTAAGAAATAAAAATAATAAACAATTAAGCAAATTAGCCGAATTTTATAATGAAAGATTTAATAATATTTACTCCATATATAAAAAGTATGACTACAATTTAATGAATGCTTTCAAAAAATTTGATAAGCTTGGGTATTTGGAAATAATAACTTGTTCTGCTACTCATGGATTATTACCTCTTCTTAGTGTTAATCCTGAAACTGTAAAGGCTCAGCTTGCAATTGGAATTCAATATTATATGGATATCATAGGACACGAACCTAAGGGAATATGGCTTCCAGAATGTGCCTATGCTTATTCCCTGGATTCTGTTTTAAAAGAATTTGGTATTAGATATTTTATAAGTGAAAACAAGGCAATAGTTAATGCTTCCCCAAGGCCTAAATATGGAACTTATGCTCCCATTTCAACCTCTAATGGGATATGTGCCTTTGGAAGGGACATGGAATCTTCCTATCAAGTGTGGAGCAGCTTTAATGGCTATCCTGGGGATTATAATTATAGAGAGTTTTATAGGGATATAGGTTATGAATTACCAATGGACTATATAGCCCCTTATATAGATAAAAAGGGTATAAGAATAGATACCGGCATTAAATATTATAGGGTTACAGGAAATACTGAAAATAAGGATTACTATAATAGAGAAATGGCTATGAAAAAAGCAAAAGAACATGGTGAGCATTTTGCAAATAGCAGGCATAATCAAATAAATACAGTTAGTAGGAATATGGATGAGGTACCAATAATAGTAAGCCCTTATGATACAGAGCTTTTTGGTCATTGGTGGTTCGAAGGGCCAAATTTTATTTATGAATTTATAAAGAAATCTTCAGAACAATGGACTTCCTATGAGCTAACTACTCCCGGAACATACTTAGAAGAACACCCTTTTGTTCAGTGTAGTAGACCTTGTCCTTCAAGTTGGGGAGAAAACAGCGATTATTCTGTTTGGGTAAATCCATCTAATGATTGGATATATAGGGATTTGCACAGTTGTGGCGGGAAAATGATAAGATTAGCAAATACCTATAAAGAACCAGATAATTTGGAAAAGAGAGCATTGAATCAAGCTGCCAGGGAACTTTTGCTAGCAGAGTCTTCTGATTGGTCTTTTATTATTAAAAATAATACTACTGTGCAGTATGCAGCACAAAGAATAAATACTCATATAGAAAGATTTAATAAATTATATGAGAAAATAACAAATGAATCTATAGATGAAAAAAATCTATGTATAATTGAAGATTTGGACAATATATTTCCTAATATTGACTATAAGTTGTATAGAAGCATAAACTAAAAAAATTACGAAGTAATTTTTTTTAGTTGACAGTTGACAGATGACAATTGTCAATTGTCAACTAAAAAATTGGTCACAATTTTTTAAATTTTGTTAATTATTTTATTTACTATTGTTAGCAACTTCAATTTTTACTTTTCTACCATTTAATTTTTTGCCATATGCATTTTTTAAAATTCTATCTACTACGTCTTCATCTACATTTATAAAGGAGAATTTTTCTAAGATATCTATATCTCCTATGCTAGAAGAATTGATTTTAGCATTGTCTGTAATGAATTCTATTAAGCTCCTAGGATTAATTTTATCCATTCGTCCAACAGTTAAAAATAATCTTACATGGTTAGCAGAACCTATAGCGTTTTCGGTATAGTCATAGCTTAATTTTTCTTCAAAGGTCATCTTCATTAAAGCAGCAGCTACATCTACTAAGTTAAATTCTTCATCTAATTCCATAGCTAAAGGCGTAAAGTTACTAAAATCTCCTTCTTCTATGGTTTTTCTAATATCTTTTACTAGAGCTTTATATTTTGATTCCATTATATCATCTAAAGTAGGGATATCTTTTCTTCTAATTTTGCTCTTTGTAAATCGTTCTATTTCTTTTAAAACTACATACTCTTTTGGAGTTACTAAGGAATAAGCAATACCTTCTGCATTTGCTCTTCCAGTTCTTCCTATTCTGTGTACGTAGGATTCTGTATCTTGAGGCAAATCATAATTAATTACATGAGACACACCTTTTACATCTATTCCCCTAGCAGCTACATCTGTTGCAACTAAAAATTCTAAAGTACCTTCTCTAAATTTTTTGAGGGTATTTATTCTATGATTTTGTGCCATGTCACCATGCATACCTTCTACGTTATATCCTCGCATTTGCATAGATTCAACTACCTCATCTACTCCTTTTTTAGTTTTGCAAAATATAATTGCACTAGATGGTTCATCTAAATCTAAAATTCTACAAAGGGTTTCGAATCTATCCTTGTTCTTTATTTCAAAGTAGAATTGTTTTGTTTTATCAACAGTTACTGTATTTTTTATTATTGCTATATGCCTTGGATTTGGTCTCATATATTTTGTAGCAAGTCTCTTCATAGGACCAGGCATGGTAGCTGAAAATAATAAAGTCTGCCTATGGTCATTTGTATTCTTTATTATAGTTTCAATATCATCGATAAAGCCCATGTTTAACATTTCATCTGCTTCATCCAGTACTAAATAGCTTATTCCACCAAGCTTTATAGTTCCTCTATCTATATGATCTAGTATTCTTCCAGGAGTACCAACTACAATGTCAACTCCTTTTTTTAATGATTTAATCTGTCTATCTATTGGTTGACCTCCATAGATAGGAAGTAAACGGGTTCTTGTATATTTAGATAGTCTTGCTAGTTCGTCTGTAATTTGAATGGCTAATTCCCTTGTAGGAGTTAATATTAAAGCACTTATGTTATTTGTACCTTTTTTAATCTTGCTGATAATAGGTGCTCCAAAGGCCAAAGTTTTTCCTGTACCTGTTTGAGCCTGACCTATCATATCCTCGCCGCTTAATACTACAGGAATAGCTTCAGCTTGTATTTGAGAAGGCTCTTCAAATCCTAAATCATCTATAGCCTTTAATACGTCTTCATTCAGCTGTAAATCTGAAAATTTAATATTTTCCATTATTTTATCAATCCTCTTTCTTTTTATAAGTATGTAATTATTATTTGCAATATATATATTTTTTATAAAGTGAAGCCTGCAGTATATTTATAATCATAAATGAAATTAATAAAAAGGCAGTATTTACTGCCTTCCTCAATTAAAAAAACTTATAATAAAGTTTATTCATTTACTTCAGAAAAATTTCTGCAGCTCTTTGTTTTTCTCAATCACAAACAACAGTGGTAATCCCAATCCATAACAACAAAGTAATTCACCTAATGCAACTTGCAGCATAGTAATAAATAATGGCCAGTGTAAAGTGTATTGTAATAGAATCCCAATTACTATAGCATTAATTATTACTGGCGGCAAAGGTGAAAGGTATTTTTTATATTTCAGGTTACTCTTTCCAATTAAATAGGTAAATATAGCTCCAATTAATGTAGCAAGGGAACCAAATATAATATCCAAAGGTCCAACTGGACTTAATAAGTTTGCTATAATACAACCTAAAAACAACCCAGGTATTGCAGCTGGTGTGAAGTAGGGTAGGATTGTAAGAGCCTCCGCAACTCTAAATTGAGATGCTTGATAACTCATTGGATAAGTTAGAAACATAGTTATTACCGCGTATATTGCCGCAATAACAGCAGCAATTGTTAGATCTCTAGTTCTTTTTTTCATTTTTAGTACCTCCATAGTTTTGTTTTAAGACAGGATGGTTACGAACTGTCTTAGCTATATGATTTAGCCTTATATAGTGTAATATATATTTATCAATAAGTCAATAAATATTTCATTCCTATACAATTGTTTTGCAGCATTATATTAGAAATGGTAGGGAAAGATTTATTTCCATTTTAACAAAATATAAATTATAATAATCTAAGCGTAATAATTTTTAGTTAAAGGAGAGTATTTAATGTTTCAGTCAAAACGTGATAAATTATTTAATGGAATAGAATTAATTTCTGTAAAAAAAGACACCCAGATTTTTTCTATTCATATAGGCATAAAAGTAGGCTCATTATATGAAAAAAGCTCAGAAAGAGGTATTTCTCACTTTATAGAACATATGTTATTTAAAGGAACAAATAATAGGGATAATGAAAGATTAAATAATGAATTAGAAGCTCTTGGGGGGGAATACAATGCATATACAGATCATAATTGTACTGTTTTTAGTATAACAGCATTGATAGATGAATTGGAAAATTCCATTGAGCTTTTAAGTGATATGATGAAGAACTCTATATTTCCTAAAGATGAAATGAAAAAGGAAAAAGGAGTGATTTTATCAGAAATAAGGACAAGCAAAGACGATATAGAAGACTATAGCTTTAATAGAATAAATGAAATAGGTTTTAAGAATGGTCCATTAAAGTATGATATCTTGGGAACAGAGGAACATGTTAATTCTTTTTCTAGAGAACTACTACTGGATTTTTATCATAGATATTATGTACCAAATAATTGCTATATTTCTATAGTATCTCCTTATGAGCATGATTATATATTAGAAATTATAAATAAATACTTTGAAGATTGGACACCTAGGAATTTTATAAAAAATACTGTAGTAGAAGAAAATAATATTCCAGGAATATTTACTTCATATAAAAGTGACATAGAGCAAAGTACTATATTATATTTATTTACTTTCCACAACCTGGATAAGCATGGAGAACTAGCATTAAAAATATTAAATTATAAATTTGGAGATAGTGCTAACTCCATACTTTTCAGAAAGCTTAGAGAAGAAAAAGGATTAGCTTATGATGTATACACAAGTATAGATACCACTAATTATGTTAAATCCTTATATATATATACTGCTGTAGGAAAAGAAAATGTAGAGGAAACAATTAAAATGATAAATAGCTGTATAGAAGATATTAAAAAGGAAAACATTGTATTTGATGATAGTAGTATAAATCTAATGAAAAAGGTTTTAAAAACAGCTGTAGCTTTTACCTTAGAAGATGGCACGGATTTAAGTAATTACATTCTTCATCAAATGATAGATGGAGAAAATATATATGCTTTTATTGAGGACATGAAAAAGATTGATGATATAAAGAAAGAGGATATATATGATGTAGGAAGAAAGGTATTAAATAATCCAACAATTCATATTTTAAAAAATCAATAATAATTTAAATTTTTTAGGAGGAGTATTTTGGATAAGCATCTAGATAAAATCGATAGTTTAAATAATAGAATAAGCAAAATAGAGTTACAAAAGAAAAATAAAAATAGAGTTAATATATATGTTGATGATGAATTTTTATTTGCCTGTAGTGCAGAGATTATTTATAGGTATGGTTTGAAACCCGGTGAAAGCATAGATATTTCTTTCATTAAAGAAATAATAGAACAGGATAATTATATTAAATGTAAAAATGACGCATTAAAATTATTGGAAAAAAGTTATAAAACAGAAAAGCAAGTTTATGATAAACTATTTGGTAAAGGTTATGAGAATAAAACTATAGAAAAAGTTGTAATTTTCCTAAAAGACTACAATTTTATAAATGATTCAAAATATGCTGATATGTATATAAAGGAAAGGATTGGGGTAGAAGGCAGAAACAAGATAAGGTGCTCATTACTACAAAAGGGTATAGATAAAAGTATAATAAGTGAAAGATTAGAAAATATGGATTCAAATACAGAAACGGAAGCTCTTGTAAAAATAGCAGAAAATAAATATAATCAATTAGTAAAAAGAGAAAATGACAAAAGAAAGTTATATAAAAAGTTAGGGGATTTTCTTATAAGAAAAGGATATAGCTTTGAAGATGTTAAACACGTAGTAGATAAGTTTATCAATAATGATTAATTATTATTTTTGGTTGAAGGGGTGATTTTATGCCTGATATTAATCCTATAACAGCGGTGATATTTTTAGCCATTATTTGTCCTTTAATAAAAGGATTTTTATTTAAATTTTCTTCTAATGATTTAAAAATTGACATAGAAGACCTTAACAAAACTACTTCTTTTATTGCTGCTCTTTTTTTAGGAACATATTGGGGTAAAAAATTATTTTTTCAACATGACAGTGGAATATATAAAACAATATATGAATCTATTCCAGCAAATATAATACAATATATAGAGGACAAACCTTTTGTTATATATTTGATATTAATGCCATTATTTATGCTTCTAATATATAAGGTTATTGCTGTGATATTAAATATTATAAGCAATATAACTTTATATCCATTTTTGGATCATATAGAGAAGTACTTAAAGAGAAAAAGTAATATATTTAGAAGTGCTGTAGGGGCATTATTTCAATTTCCAAAAGCTATAGGATATGTGTTATTCATAACTTTTTCCTTAAATATTGTATCCATTTTCTATACAAATGAAGCATTTAATAGGTATTTAGAAAGTTCTGAAGCATATAACTATATATGTAAAAAGGTAGTTATTCCAGTTACAAACTCAAAGTTAGCTAGAAAATTACCTGATATAATTAATAATTCCTTTAAAATAGTAGTAAAGGAAAATAGTTATTCTAAAGATACTTTAGATAAAAATACAAAGGGTAAAACTATAGTATATTATAATGGAGTTACACTAAATGAAGGGGTACGATCCAATAAGCAAATTGATAGTTTTGCTAGAGACTTAGTGGAAAATCAGTCTACAGAAGAAGAAAAAGCTAAAGTATTGTATAATTGGATAGGAAACAATATCTCCTACGATCATGATAAGGCTTATAAAGTATTAAACAATGAATTTGATGTGAAATCCGGTGCTATACCAACTTTTCAAAGTAAAAAAGGTATTTGTTTTGATTACTCTTGTTTATATGTAGCAATGTGTAGAGCAAATGGAATAAAAGTAAGGCTAATAACAGGTCAGGGATTTAATGGCGTTAGTTGGGTAAGTCATGCCTGGAATCAAGTTTATATACCAGAAGAAAATAAATGGATTAATGTAGATACTACTTTTTATAAAGGCGGGAATTATTTCAACAGCAAAAGATTTGACTTAGACCATAAGAATTCAAATATTGCTGGAGAATGGTAATTATTTTACCTGTATAATAGGGGGATGGATAGAGTTGAATAGGCAATATAAACAAGGCAAATTTAAAAAGACCATGGGTTTATTTATATGGTTTTTAGTTCTTTTTTCTATAGGTTTTTTAGCTGGAAGCCATGCAGGGAAAAAGAATAGTGTAGTAGTTAGTGCAGTTAAGAATAATGAAGATATTAAAAATCATTCGCAAAAGAATAACAACATTGTAGAGAAGACAAATGAAAGCAAAGTAGAAAATAATATACCTAAAAGTGAAGAAAAGTTGCAGCCAGTATTAGATCCATATAAACCTGATGGCAAAAAAATTGTATATTTAACTTTTGATGATGGGCCATCTGCAAATGTAACCCCTGAAATATTAGATATATTAAAAACATATAATGTAAAAGCTACATTTTTTTTAATAGGGAAAATGGCAAATCAGAATAGCGCATTAGTGAAAAGAGAAAATAAAGGGGGACATTCAGTATGTATTCATACCTATAGTCACGATTATAACCAGATATATTCTAGTACAGAAAGTTTCTTAAATGATATAAGAAAATGTGATAATGTAATAAAATCCATATTGGGAGAAAACTATGACAATAAGTTGATAAGATTTCCAGGAGGGTCTTTTGGGAATAGGATGAATCCATTTAAAGAAGCAGTGAAGGAATCAGAATATAGATATATTGATTGGAATGCTCTTAATGGCGATGCAGAGGCAAATTGTGTACCAGCAGATAGACTCCTTTCAAGGCTTGAGGAAACTGCTGCAGGACAAGAACATCTAGTAATTTTAATGCACGATGCACCAGCAAAAGAAACAACTGCACAAGCATTGCCATCAATTATAGAATACTTAAAAAGTCAAGGATATGAATTTAGACCCTTATATTAAAATATAAAAATAAGTTTGTGAAGATACTTTTTCTTCACAAACTTATTTTTTCTTATAACTGTTTATTATTAAATTAATTGCTCTTTCACAATCCTTATCTTCATTATCTAGGGACCAAGCAGTGTTAAAATATATTAAAGCCTTTTTATTATCTTTCATCATAGTATAACAATATCCTAAATTAAAAAAATACTTACTTTCTCTTTTTAAGGATATGGCGGATTTTAATAATGAAATTGCTTCATTGTATTCTTTTAATTTTATAAAGCAAACTGCTGAATTATACAAAGAAGCAGCTTCATTTTCCTTTGCATCAATGGCTTTCTGGTATAGTGATATTGCTTTTTTATAGTCTTTTAAATTATAGTAATCATTAGCTTTTTGAAAATAATTCATCTTAAATCCTCCCTTAGTATCTTTCTAAAAGATATAGACCTTAATAAAATATATTTATCTTAATTAAATAATATTCCATTAGAAATAATAACCAGATTTTTATTTATTATACACTTAAAAAAATTGACTACAATTTTTTTAAGAGCTAATCCTAAATTTTTTTTCTATAATGGCTACTACTTCATACATTAAATAAGCTAGAATTGAAAGGATTATTATACTCATCATAACCATATCTAATTGGGAGATTTGCCCGCCAAATATTATTAAGAAGCCTAATCCATCTTTTGCTACAAGGAATTCCCCCATTATTACACCTACCCAAGACAAGCCTACATTTATTTTAAGAGCAGATATTAAAGTAGGTATTGATGCAGGAACTATAAGATGAATTAATATTTGAAATTTTGATGCACCAAATGTTTTTAACAGTTTTATCTTATCTTCATCCACCTCATTAAAACCATTTAAAACGCTTATAGTTGTTACAACCACTGAAATTAATAGAGCTACTATTATAATAGCTTTTTGACCATTTCCAACCCAGAAGATTATTATTGGAGCTAAAGCTACTTTAGGAAGGGCATTCAATACTACTAAATAAGGGTCTAAAACCTTGCATAGAAAATCCGACCACCATAATAATACGGCTACTAAGGCACCTAAAACAGTTCCTAAAATAAATCCTACTATTGTTTCAAAACAGGTAATGCCAATATGGCGAAATAAAGTTCCTTCGTTATATATTTTAACAAGGCTTTTCCACATTCTTGAAGGTGTACTAGTCAAGAAAGGATCTATCCATTTTAAGTCACCAGCTATTTCCCAAAGGAGAAAAAATAATATAAGTATCAGTATCCTAGTAATAATAATTTTTCTTTTTTTGGTTTCTATGCTTTTAATATATATATCATGTTCTTTTTGAAAGTCTACCATATTAAGAATTCAACTCCTTCCACAATTCATTAAAATACCCTCTAAATTCAGGAGCTTCTCTACGTTTTAGTGGAGAGACACTATCTAATTCAAAATTAATATTGAGTTCTTTTTTTATTTTTGCAGGTCTATTGGAAAGTACTAAAATTCTATCAGACATAGAAATAGCCTCTGATAAGTCATGGGTAACCATTATAACGGTTTTGTTTTCTTTTTTTAATATTTTGTAAATATCGTCACTAACATTAAGTCTTGTTTGGTAGTCTAATGCAGAAAATGGTTCATCTAACAGTAGAACTTCTGGATTTAATGCTAAGGTTCTAATAAGGGCTACTCTTTGCCTCATTCCACCAGATAATTCATTGGGATAATGATCTTTAAAATCCCAAAGGCTATAATCTTTTAGTAAATTAATAATTCTATCTTTTTTTTCTATATCCAACTTGTGTTGAATTTTTAGTCCAAGCATTATATTATCCCAAACAGTTAACCATTCAAATAAATGATCCCTTTGAAACATGTATCCAATTTTAGGTGATACACCATTGATTAACTCGCTATCTATATATACTTCACCAGATGAAGGCTTTAAAAGTCCAACAATAATATTAAGGATAGTAGATTTACCACAGCCTGAAGGCCCTACAATACTTAAAAATTCACTATCATTAACAGAGAAAGATATGTTATTCAGTGCACTAGTTGAGCTTTTTAATGAATGATAATTCATGTAGACTTCTTTAATTTCTACTTTTCCCATAATAATTCACTCCTATATTAAGTTATAAAACTAATGAAATCATAATTTAGTATATGTGAGTGGACAAGATAATGTTAAATAATAAGGTTAAATTAATAATATTAATTATTTGAAAACTTATATGAATTACATTTGTAAGCCATGGTTGCGTGTGCTATAATTGGGATATATTTTAAGGGGTTATAAAATAAGGGTATATATAAACCATTAATTTCAAGCAATTATTTTAGAAATAGGGGTGATTAATATGGAATTTACAATTAAAAGAATTATAGCAATAGATGAAGGAGCAGAAAGATTTAGAGAGAACAAAAAAGAGGAAATAGAGAAAAAAAGAGAAGAATTACAAAACGAAATACAAGCTATGACTAGAGAAGAAGAAACTGATATAAAAAATATTGAAAAGGAAACTAAGCAAAAGACTATAGTAGAAGCAGAAAAGCAGGTAGAGAGTATAAAAAGTCAAAAGGAGGAACAGGTTAATTTATTATATGAAAAATTTAAAAATGCAAAAGATAAAATAATACAAGAAACTATTTCTGATATTTTGAGTTCTCCTAAGGAGGAATAGGAAATGGGTAGTATAGCAAAGTATGCTGCTGTAAATACAAAAATAAAGGCACTAGAAGGAAAGTTTTTAAGTAGTGATCAATATAATAAAATCATAGAAACTAAGGATTACAGTGAGGCTGTTAATTATTTAAAAGAAGAAACACCATATTATGATGTCTTAAAGGAATACGATATAGAGGATATTCATAGGATACAACTTGAGCATATATTGAAGGAAAACTATATTAAAAATTTTTATAAATTAAGTCATTATTTTAGTGGAAATTATAAAAAATTATTCAGTATATTGTTTATAAGATTTGAAGTAGAGGATTTAAAAAATATTTTTAGAGCTAAATATTTAGGAAAAAGCAAAGAGGAATTAGAATCTTTGATCACATATAGAAGCCCACTAAGCAATGTAGATTATGATAAGTTAATTGAAGCCAAAGATGTGTATGAAGTAGGAGAATATCTTAAGGATACAAAATATTATAAATACTTGGGTCATATTATAGAAGGGATAAAAGAAGAAGGGCTATTTAGAATAGAAACTGCACTAGATTTTATCCATTTTAATTCTATAAAAAAATTTATAAATAACCTTAATAATGAAGATAAAGAATTAATGAATAAGTTTTTAGGTGTATATAATGATCTGTTAAATATTCAATGGATATTTAGAGGAAAAAAATATTACACAATGAGTCCTGAGGAATTACTAAATTATACTGTCTACAATGGGTACAAATTAAATATAAATTCATTAAAGGAGCTTTGCTATTCAAAGGATATGGAGGAGTTTTCTAAATTGGTAAGTAAGACTAGCTATAGCGAGGTCTTTGAAGATGGTAAAAAAGATGAATACTTAATTCAAAGGGATATTCACAATTACTTAAAGAAAATGTATCTTCAATATCAGAAAAAAAATGAGAACAATATATCCGTAGCTATAGCATATTTAGAATTGGCATTGTTAGAAATAACAGATATAGTATCTATAATAGAGAGCAAAAGATACAGCATAAGCAGTGAAGAGACTTTAAAATATGTGACCACTATTAATTAGGGGGTGATTTTGTGTCAATTGAAAAGATGACTATGGTGAATGTAGTAGGGTCTATGGATATTTTAGAAGATGTAGCTGAATATGTAGTCCTATCTAATTCCCTTCATCCTGTAAATGCAATTGATGAAATAGGCAGAAGTGATTTTAATTTATCTGTTACTGAAAACAATTTAGATGCATTGATTGATTTTAATCATGTAAGACCATATGTTAATAAAACAGATTATTCACAAATTAAGATGAAGATAAAAAAACTAGATGAAATAATTGAAAAAGATGATGAAAAAGTACGTGACGATGAGCTAATATTAGACTCCAGCAAATTAGAAGAAAAGTTAGACTTTATTATTAAAAAATTTGAAAAGGCTAATAAAGATTTATCTTTTTATAGGACTAAAAAGGAGAAACTAGAAGAATATAAAGAAAATATTAGCTATATTAAGGATATAGATTTAACTATAGAAGACTTAAAAAACTTAAAAAATTTTTATATAAGGGTATTTAGATTGCCCAAAAGTAATTATTTAAAGATTAAATCAAACTATGAAAATATACCTGCTATCATTATAAGTGATTATAAGGATAGAGAATTTCAAGTAGCTGTAGTGTTTGCCCCTAAAATAATGGAAGGTGAAATTGAAAAATTATTTAAGTCATTAAATGCCAAGAAATTAATTTTACCCATAGATTATACTGGTACACCTAAAGATATATCAGAAGGAATAGATAATGAACTAATAAATGTTAATGCAGATATAAAGGATTCAGAAAAGGCACTTGAAGATATATACACTCAATACAAAAGGGATATAGCCATAATTAGGAGAAGCTTTCAGCTAAAACAGAAAAGTTTGCATCTAAAAGAGTATGTTGCGCATACTAGGGAATTCTTCTATTTATGTGGATGGGTAGCAGAAAGCATGATGGATAGATTCAAAGAAAAAATGAGTTATTTTGATTCTAAAATAGTTATTATAGAAAGATCCCCAGACAGAGTACATGATGATATAGAACCACCAACAAAATTAAAAAATAACCCCGCAGTAAAGCCTTTTGAGAGTATGGTATATATGTATGGAGTACCTAGTTATACTGAAACAGATCCTACATGTTTTTTTGCAATAAGTTATATGATAATGTTTGGATTAATGTTTGGAGATGTTGGACAAGGCTTAGTCTTTCTATTGGCTGGTCTTTATCTAAAATACAAAAAGAATAATTACAATTTCGGAGGCATTTTAGCTAGGCTTGGAATAAGTTCCACCATTTTTGGATTCTTATATGGAAGTGTATTTGGATTTGAAGATGTAATAGATCCGTTATTGATAAGACCTATGGAAAATATAAAAGAAATGCTGATTTTTGCAATAATCCTTGGATGTGGTTTTTTAATTATAGGATTTATATATAGCCTTATTAATAATGCTAAAAAAGGTGATTTGGAAAATGGATTGTTTGGTAAAAATGGATTGGTTGGTTTGGTATTCTATATATCATTATTAGTATTTGCATATACAAAAATTAATAATGTTAAAAGTTTAAATACAAATACATGGGTAATCTTATTTGTAGTGCTTTTAGCACTTATGGTATTTAAACAGCCTATAGCTAATATTATTTTGAAAAAAAGGCCCTTATATAATGAAGACAAAAGTGATTATTATATAGAGGGTGGTTTTGGTGTTATTGAAACTTTATTAAGTATGTTTTCAAATACTATATCATTTATAAGAGTTGGTGCATTTGCACTAAACCATGTTGGGTTATTTATAGCTTTTGCATCCATGGCTCAAATGATAAACAACGGCTTTGGAAGTGCATTTATGTATGTGCTTGGCAATATTATTATAATTGGATTGGAAGGGTTAATTGTATTCATACAAGGCCTGAGGTTAGAGTATTATGAATTGTTTAGTAAGTACTATGAAGGTTCAGGATTTGAGTTTAACCCTATAGGATTTGAAAAATAAATAAAATAATAATTAATAAATTTGGAGGTAATATTATGATTTACATGTTAGTAGCAGCCTTTATAATAGTAATAGGGACAATAACTTATGGTTTTGTAGAAGGATTTAAAGAGGATATGTCAGGAAAGTCAAAACTAAAAAAGGCTTTAAGAATAAATTTAGGAGTATTTGTACCAATAATAAGTGCAGCAATAATATTTATGATACCTAACATTGTACATGCAGCAGGAGAGGCATCAGTAGGAACAGCAGTAGGACTTGGATATATAGCAGCAGCCCTTTGCACAGGACTTGCAACTATAGGAGCTGGATATGCAGTTGGTTCAGTAGGTTCCTCAGCCTTAGGTGCTGTATCAGAAGACCCAAAAATATTAGGTAAAACATTAATATATGTTGGGCTTGCCGAAGGTATAGCAATTTATGGCTTGATTATTTCAATTATGATTTTAGCAAAACTTTAAATTGAAGGTGTACAACCCTGCTAAATGAGGTGATGTGATTATGAAAACATATTTAATAAGTGATAATATAGATACCCTTGTAGGATTGAGAATGGCTGGTATACAAGGAACTGTGGTTCATACCAGGGAGGAAGTTTTAAAGATTATGGATGACTTATCTAAGGATAAGAATATAGGTATTATTGTTATAACTGAAAAAATAGAGTCACTTGTAAAAGAGGAAGTGAAGACAATAAAATTATCTAAATATCTTCCATTGATAATAGAAATTCCTGATAGATATGGCAGTTCAAAAGAAGCAGACTGGATTGTTGGTTATATAAGAGAAGCTATTGGATTGAAGATTTGAGGTGATAAATATGGTTACTATAGATGATAAATTAAAACTTTTCTCTAAAATAGTTTTTGATAAAATAGATGAAGAGATAAAAGGAGATTTAAAAGCTTTTGAAAAAGAAAAAGAAGAAATATTAAAAAAGGAAAAAGAAAAAATAGACAAAGATAAGAAAAAAACAATAAATGTTATAGAAAAAAGATCTGAAATAAAAGCCAAAGAGATTGTATCAAAAGCCCAAGTACAAAGTCAAAAGGAAATATTAAACCTAAAGGAAAAAATGATAAATGATCTGTTAGAGGAACTAAAGAGTAAACTTAAAGAGTATTCTCAAACAGAAGAATATAAATCATATTTATATAAGGGAATAGATTCAGCTGTAAAAAAATATAATGAAAGAGAATTTATAATTTATTTATCCAAAAATGATTATGATAGATATAAAGATGAACTGATAAATAGATTAAATGATAGTGTGCAGATAAAAGAAAGTAAAGATGATATTATAGGAGGTTTTATTCTTCAAGATAAAGATATGAAGTTTAGAGTAGATAATACTTTACTTAACAATATTTATCATGAGAGAGAAAAGATAGGAATAATGGTAACAGAAGCTCTTAAATAAGGGGGTGTAATCTTGGAGAAGATCGGAATTATTATAGGAGTAAATGGCCCTGTAATTAAAGGAACAGGGATGGCAAATTTTAAAATGAGAGAAATGGTAATGGTAGGTGAGAAAAAGCTTATCGGAGAAATAATTATATTAGAAGGAGATATAGCCACTATACAGGTTTATGAAGAAACTTCTGGACTAAGAGTAGGAGAAAAAATATTTTCCACGGAAATGCCACTATCTGTGAAATTGGGACCAGGTATAATAGGAAATATATTTGATGGTATAGAAAGACCACTTAAAAAGATAAATGAAATAAATTATGGATTTATTCAAGAGGGTATTGGATTAATAAACATAGATAGTGACAAGAAGTGGGATACAGAAGTAGTAGCCCAAAAAGGCGATAAGCTAAAAGGTGGAGATATTTACGCTAAGATTCAAGAAACACCACTTATTACTCATAAGTTAATGGTTCCACCTAATATAAAAGGCGAAGTTATTTGGGTAAATGAAAGTGGTAAATATAATATAGAGGAAAATATAGTTAAAATTAAAGATGAACAAAATGTATATGAACTGAAATCATATCAAATGTGGCCAGTTAGAAAGCCAAGACCTATTAAAGGGAGAAAGAGTTTAAACATACCTCTTATTACAGGACAGAGAATTTTGGACAGCTTTTTCCCAATTGCCAAAGGAGGAACTGTTGCTATACCAGGAGGATTTGGCACGGGGAAGACTATGACTCAGCACCAATTAGCCAAGTGGTCAGATGCAGACATAATAATATATATAGGCTGTGGTGAAAGAGGAAATGAGATGACAGAGGTATTAGAGGATTTTCCTAAGTTAATTGACCCAAAGACTAATACATCACTTATGAATAGAACTGTGCTAATAGCTAATACGTCTAATATGCCTGTTGCAGCTAGGGAAGCAAGCATATATACAGGTATAACTATAGCAGAATATTTTAGAGATATGGGATATCATGTAGCAATAATGGCAGACTCCACATCTAGATGGGCAGAAGCTTTAAGAGAGATTTCTGGAAGACTTGAGGAGATGCCGGCAGAAGAGGGGTATCCAGCATATCTGCCTTCTAGAATAGCTGAATTTTATGAAAGAGCAGGTTATACGGAAAACTTAAATGGTACGGATGGTTCTGTAACAGTTATAGGTGCAGTATCTCCAGCAGGAGGAGATTTTTCAGAACCTGTAACATTAAATACTAAAAGATTTGTAAGTGCATTTTTAAGTTTGGATAGAAAGCTTGCTTATTCAAGACACTATCCTGCTATTAACTGGCTTACAAGTTACAGCGGATATGTTCCCACATTAAAAAATTGGTATGAGGATAATATAGCACCAGACATGATGGCTTTAAGGGGAAAAATGCTTAGAATATTATTTGAGGAGAATAAACTTCAAGAAATAGTAAAATTAGTTGGAGAAGATGTATTACCTGATGATCAAAGATTAATTTTGGAAGTGGCAAAAATATTAAAAGTAGGATTTTTACAACAAAATGCATATCATAAAGTCGATACCTATGTTCCCATGGAAAAGCAATATAAGATGTTAAAAGCTATAGAATTGTTATATGACGAAGCATCTTCTTGTGTAAAGATGGGAGCTCCAATTTCTCAAATTAAGAATAAGGAAATATTTGATGGTTTATACAAAATGAAATACAATATTCCTAATGATGATTTTAGTGGTATAGATAAACTAGAAGAAAAAATAAAAAGTTTTTATGAAGAACTTATGATGAAATATAAGCAACAGTAAGGAGGGATTTGAAAGTTGGAGAAGCAATATTTAGTTTTAGATAAGGTTCAAGGTCCTTTAATTGTATTATCTGATGTAGAGGGAATATCCTATGATGAAATTGTTGATATAGAAGTAGACGGAAAAGAGAAAAGAAAAGGTAAAGTAGTTCAACTATACAAGGATAAAGCAATAATACAAGTTTTTGAGTCTACAACAGGCATATCCACTCGTAATGTTGTTGTATCTTTTAAAGGGAAACCACTTGAGATTAGCCTTTCTACAGACATTTTAGGAAGAGAGTTTAATGGTGTAGGAGAGCCTATAGATGGAGGAGGAGAGATATACAGCTCAAAAAAATACAACGTAAATGGTATGCCAATGAACCCAGTAGCACGTAAATATCCAAGGGACTTTATACAAACAGGAATATCTTCTATTGATTGTTTTACAACTTTAATAAGAGGACAAAAGCTTCCTATATTCTCGGGAAATGGTATGCCTCATAATGAATTAGCTGCTCAAATAGTAAAACAAGCAAAGATAAGCGAAAATAGTAATGAAAAATTTGCAGTGGTATTTGCTGCTATGGGAATAAAGCATGATGATGCAGATTTCTTTAGAAAAAGCTTTGAAGAAGCAGGTGTATTAGAAAGAGTTGTAATGTATACAAATTTAGCTGATGATCCTATAGTAGAAAGAATAATAGCACCAAGATGTGCCTTAACAGCGGCAGAATATTTAGCATTTGAGGAAGGAATGCATATTTTGGTTATTATGACAGATATGACAAACTATTGTGAAGCATTAAGAGAAATTTCATCATCAAGGGAAGAGGTTCCTAGTAGAAAAGGATATCCAGGATATTTATATTCAGATTTAGCATCATTATATGAAAGAGCAGGAATGATGAATGGGAAAAGTGGTTCTATAACTCAGATACCTATTTTAACAATGCCCAATGATGATATAACTCATCCAATACCAGATTTAACTGGATATATAACAGAAGGACAAATAGTTTTAAGTAGATCCATACATGGAAGAAATATATATCCTCCAGTAAATATATTGCCTTCTCTTTCTAGATTGATGAAGGATGGAATAGGTGAAGGATTTACTAGAGAGGATCATGCAGAAGTTGCAAATCAAATATTTTCCAGCTATTCTCATGTACAAGATGTAATAGCTTTAGCACAGGTAATAGGAGAGGATGAATTATCACCGGCAGATAAAACATATATGAAATTTGGAAAAGAATTTGAAAATAAATTTTTAAATCAAGGATTCTATGAAAATAGAGATATAGATGAAACTTTGGATCTAGCATGGGATATGTTAAGTATTTTAGATAAATCAGAATTAGATAGAATAAGCCCAGATTTATTGGATAAGTACTATAGGAGTGATGTTTAATGGAAAATATAGCTCCAACTAAAGCCAATTTGATTAGTGCAGAAAGTTCTTTGGATTTTTCAGAAAAAGGCTTTGAATTATTGGATAAAAAAAGAAATGTACTTATTAGAGAAATAATGTCATATGTAGAGATGTCAAAAAAATTAGGAGAAGAAATAAATGTAACTTTTAATGAAGCCTATGAAGCATTAAAAAATGCTAATATAACCATGGGAATACAAGTTGTAGATCAAATAGCACTGACTATACCTGAAGCAAAGGATTATAATATAATTTTCAAATCTGTTATGGGGGTAGAAGTTCCACATATTCAATTTGAAAAACAGGATATAAATCATAACTATAGTTTTTATAAAACTAATACAGCTATGGACATTGCCTATGAAAAATTTAATAAAGTTAGATATTTAATATATGAACTAGCAGAAGTTGAAAATGCAGTATATATATTATCAATGGAAGTTAAAAAAACTCAGAAAAGGGCTAATGCACTTCAAAACATACAGATTCCAAGGTTTAAAGAATTAATTAAAAATATTGACGAAGTACTAGAAGAAAAGGAAAGAGAAGATTTCTTTAGACTTAAAGTTGTTAAGAAGAAAAAGCATAGATAACTGGCTTAAATATGATAAATTAGCCATTTATGTCTATTGATTTAAAGTAATTAAAAGTATATAATAGCCATATATTTTAAATATATGGCTATTTTTTTAAATATTTGGTTATTTTTTAGTTATATAAAGGTACAAAATTTTATTATTATTGTAAGGGTGATAGCATTATGGAAAAAGTATTACATTTAGGACTAGACATAGGATCAACTACAATAAAGATTGTAGCCTTAGATTGCAATGATAAAATAATTTATAGTAAGTATCAAAGGCATTTTTCAGATATAAAAAGTACCATTGTTGATGTAGTAAATGAAGCTTATGCAGTTATTAATGATAGAAATATTAATGTTATGGTAACTGGATCTGGTGGCCTTTCTGTATCTAAGTGGCTTGACATACCATTTATACAAGAAGTTATAGCGTGCACAAATACTATAGAAAGGTTTATACCTAGTACTGATGTAGCTATAGAATTAGGTGGAGAAGACGCTAAAATTACATTTTTTAGAGGCGGAATAGATCAAAGAATGAATGGCACATGTGCAGGTGGAACTGGAGCATTTATTGATCAAATGGCTGCATTGCTGCAAACTGATGCAGCAGGATTAAACGATTTAGCAAAGAATTACAAAGTTATACATCCCATTGCAGCTAGATGTGGTGTGTTTGCAAAAACGGATATTCAGCCTTTATTAAATGAAGGTGCAGCAAGAGAAGATATAGCAGCCTCTATTTTTCAAGCAGTAGTAAATCAGACCATCAGTGGGTTAGCTTGCGGTAAGATTATAAAAGGAAATGTAGCTTTCCTTGGAGGACCATTATATTTTTTATCAGAGTTAAGGAATAGATTTATAGAAACTTTAAAATTAAAAGAAGATGAAATTATATTTCCGCAGAATTCACAATTATTTGTTGCTATTGGAGCAGCTTTAGCTGCCAAAGGAAATAAGACTATAAGTTTTAAAGAGTTAAAAGATAGATTAGAAAATATGAAAAATTGTACTAATGAAGATGTAAAAATCTTAGAACCTTTATTCCCTACCAAGGAGGATTTGGCTGATTTTAGAAAAAAACATAATAATAGTACAGTAACTAGAGGAGAACTATCCAATTTTAAAGGACAGTGTTTTTTGGGAATAGATGCAGGGTCTACCACTACAAAAGCTGCATTGATAGATAAAGAGGGAAGGCTTTTATACTCTTATTATGGCAGCAATGAAGGAAACCCATTAAAGTCAACCATCAATATTTTAAAAGAATTATATAGTATAATGCCTAAGGAAGCTAAAATAGTAAATTCAGCAGTAACAGGCTATGGAGAGGCTCTTATAAAAGCTGCATTATCCGTAGATTTAGGTGAAGTTGAAACTATAGCACATTATAAGGCAGCGGAATTTTTCCTGCCAGGAGTAGACTTTATTTTAGATATAGGCGGGCAGGATATGAAGTGTTTAAAAATAAAAGATGGCGTTATAGATAGCATTATGCTAAATGAGGCTTGCTCATCTGGATGTGGATCTTTTATTGAAACTTTTGCTAATTCACTAAATATGAAGGTACAGGATTTTGCTGAATGTGCATTATTAGCAAAAAACCCTGTAGATTTAGGATCAAGATGTACTGTATTTATGAATTCTAAGGTTAAACAAGCGCAAAAGGAAGGAGCCTCAGTAGGGGATATTTCTGCCGGATTATCTTATTCTGTAATAAAGAATGCACTATTCAAAGTAATTAAAATAAGAAATCCTAAGGAACTTGGCAAAAAAATAATAGTTCAAGGCGGAACATTCTATAATGATGCAGTGCTTAGAGCATTTGAGATTGTATCAGAAAGGGAAGTAGTAAGACCAGATATTGCAGGGCTAATGGGAGCATTTGGAGCAGCATTGATTGCAAAGGAAAGATATTGTGAAGGGTATATTAGTACATTAGTTAGTTTAGATAGACTAAAAGATTTTAATACTTCTGTTCATATGAGAAGATGCGGCAAGTGTGCTAACAACTGCCTATTAACTATAAATAAATTTGGTAATGGTAAAGAATTTATATCAGGAAACAGATGTGAGAGAGGAATAGGAAAAGAAGAGGATAACAAGGATATCCCTAATCTTTATAAATACAAATATAATAGACTATTTAACTATATACCTTTGAGTAAACAAGAAGCTACAAGAGGAACAGTAGGTATTCCAAGGGTACTTAATATTTATGAAAATTATCCATTTTGGTTTACCATGTTTACAAATTTAAAGTTCAGGGTACAGTTATCTCCTAGATCTTCCAAAAAGTTATATGAGTTAGGTATAGAAACTATTCCATCAGAGTCTGCTTGTTATCCTGCAAAATTGGTACATGGACATATTGCCAGCTTAGTAAACAGTGGAGTAGATTTTATATTTTATCCATGTATTCCACATGAGCAAAAGGAAATAAAGGAAGCAAATAATCATTTTAATTGCCCAATGGTTACTTCTTATCCAGAAGTAATAAAGAATAATATGGATGTACTTAAAGAAAAAAATATAAGATTTATGGATCCTTTTTTGCCAATTGATGATAAAAAGCGACTGATAAAAAGACTCTATGAAGAGTTTCATGACTTTGGCATATCAAAAGACGAGATAAGCAAAGCAGTAGATAAAGCATATGAAGAAGATAGAAAATTTAAAGATGATATTAGGAAAAAGGGTGAAGAAGTTCTCCAGTATTTAAAATCTACCGGCAAAAAAGGCATAGTTCTTGCAGGGAGACCTTATCATGTTGACCCAGAGATAAATCATGGCATACCTGAGGTAATAACTTCTTTTGGGATAGCTGTACTTACTGAGGATTCAGTATGTCATTTAGATAAAGTTGAAAGACCATTAAGAGTTGTAGACCAGTGGATGTATCACTCAAGACTTTATGCAGCAGCCACCTTTGTAGCTAAAAAGAAAGATTTAGAACTTATACAGTTAAATTCTTTTGGGTGTGGATTGGATGCTGTTACTACTGATCAGGTTCAAGAGATATTAAATTCTTATGGGAAAATATATACTGTATTAAAAATTGATGAAGGAAGTAATTTAGGTGCAATAAAGATTAGAATAAGATCCTTAATGGCAGCTATGGCAGAAAGGGAAAAGAATAATTTTAAACCTGAAAAACGAATATCAGCACAGAAAAGAATAATTTTTACTAAAGATATGAGAAAAACTTATACTATATTGTGTCCTCAGATGGCTCCTATACATTTTGAATTAGTGCAAGAGGCTTTTAAAGTATCTGGTTATAAATTAGAGGTATTGCCTTCTGTGGATAAAAAGGCTATAGATCAAGGATTAAAGTATGTTAATAATGATGCTTGCTATCCTTCTATAATTGTAGTAGGTCAAATAATTGAAGCATTGAAATCTGGTAAATATGATTTAAATAGTACCTCAGTTATTATCTCACAAACTGGAGGTGGCTGCAGAGCTACTAATTATATAGGATTTTTGAGGAAGGCATTGAAAGAGGCTGGTTTTTCAAACATACCTGTAATATCTGCCAATGTAATCGGAATTGAAAAAAATCCAGGCTTTAAAATATCATTAGGTCTTATAAATAAAGGACTAATGGCTGTAGTATATGGAGACTTGTTAATGAGGGTATTATATAGAGTAAGACCTTATGAGAAAATCCATGGATCTGCTAATCTGCTATTTGAAAGATGGATGGAAAAATGCAAGATTAATGTAAGGAATGGAAGCAGAAAAGAATTCAAAGAAAATATATTTAATATTGTAAAAGATTTTGATGGTTTAGAAGTAGACAATGTTATTAAGCCTAAAGTAGGCGTAGTAGGAGAAATACTAGTAAAATTCCACCCAACGGCCAATAATAATATAGTCCATGTACTTGAGGAGGAAGGGGCAGAAGCTATAGTACCGGATTTATTAGACTTTTTCATGTATTGTGCTTATGATGCAAATTATAAATATGAAAAATTATCTGGCAGTAAGATAAATATGGTAATAAGTAATGGTGCTATAAAGGCTATGGAGTTTTATAGAAGAGAAATGAAAGAGTGTTTAAATAATAGTAATAGATTTACCCCTCCAAAAGAAATTGAAAAGTTAGCAGAATCAGCTTCATCTATAGTTTCTATAGGTAATCAGACTGGTGAAGGTTGGTTTTTAACTGCTGAAATGATTGAACTTATAGAAGGGGGAGTAAAAAACATAATTTGTATGCAGCCTTTTGCTTGTTTACCTAATCATGTTACGGGAAAAGGTATGATTAAAGAATTAAAGAGAGTTTATCCAGGAACTAATATTGCAGCTATAGATTATGATCCAGGGGCTAGTGAAGTAAATCAGTTAAATAGGATAAAGTTAATGCTATCTGTAGCTTATAAAAATTTACAATATGAAAGTGAAAATAAAAAATATGATCAGGGAGAGGAAAGTGAGGATAAAAAATATAGTAATGGAAAAGAAAGTGAACATGTGGTTGGCTAGTTAGATGGCAGCTATAAGATAAATTATTAAAAAAATGCTTTTCTGAATTTTTTCAGAAAAGCATTTTTTTAAAATAGCTATAATTTTTTATTTAAAGAAGTTAACAAAAGTTGTAATTATAATTGCATTAGTAAAGTCAATTAAGAATGCACCAACTATAGGTAATACGAAGAATGCTCTTGGGGCAGCTCCATATCTTTCTGTAACAGCTGTCATATTAGCGATTCCATTAGGAGTAGCTCCCATACCGAAACCACAGTGACCGGCAGCCATAACAGCAGCATCGAAGTCTTTTCCTACCAAGTTAAATGTAACAAATGTTGCGTATAATGCCATAAGTATAGTTTGAGCAATTAATATTATAAGCATTGGACCTGCAACAGCAGCAAGTTCCCATAATTTTAATCCAACTAAAGCCATTGAAAGGAATACATTAAGCCCAATGTTACCAAGTATGTCTGTACATTTTTGATTAATGTGCCATTTACCAGTAGATTCACCAACGTTTAATATAATAGCAGCTACAATCATTGAGTTAACGTATGATGGCAATGTTATATGTATGCTTATAAAGAATTTTTCAAGTACTGCACCAATACCAATAGATATTAATACAATAGCTAAAGTTTTGAAAAGTTCTTCATAGTTTACAACTTCATTTGTTGCTTCAGCAGCAGCAGCAGCAGTTTCCTGTTTAGGTGCAACTGATTTTAATCCTTTTTTTTCGATTAATCTTTTACCAACTGGTCCACCGATTATTGAACCCATAACAAGTCCAAAGGTTGCAGCAGCCATTGCTGTTGCAGTAGCACCTACAACGCCATAATCTTTTTCAAATAATGGACCAAAGGCTCCACCAGTACCATGTCCACCTGTCATTGTTATAGAACCACAAAGTAATCCTAGGAATGGACTTTGATTAAGTGCTTTAGCTAAAATAACTCCTAGAGCATCCTGGAATATACATAATACTGAAGCGCATAACCAGAAAATAACAACTTGTAATCCACCTTTTTTTACAAGTTCTATACTTGCTCCCATACCTATTGTTGTAAAGAATACCATCATAAATGGTTTTTGCAATGTAGTATCAAGATCTAAATTTAAAAGCCCGTTTTGTCTTAGTATAAGGTTTACAATAGAAAAAATAAGTCCTCCTACAACTGGCGCTGGAATACAAAATTTTTCAAGTAGTTGCCATTTTGTCTTTACCCAAGCACCAAAGTAGTAAATTACTACTGCTACAGCTGTAGTTTGCATCATGTCCAATTTGATGTTCATATTAAAAAACCGCCTTTCTATCATTTTTTTATTATTTAAAGTTTTAATATTGGTTTAGTCAATTAATCCATTATAGATAATGGATTAATTGACTAAGCTACAACATGTACAATATTAGCATAAATTTTTTTTAAATTCAATATTTTTTTTAAAAACTTGTCAAAGTACATGAAAAAAGTGTAATAAAAAGGTAGAATTTTATAGAAAAATAGAGGAATATAATAAAAAATGAATAATAGATAAAGCTAAGAAAATCAATTGATTAACTTATATTTAAAGTATCTTAATTATGAAAAATTAAAATATACAAAAAATAAATAAAAAAAAGACTGTGAATTTCTCCACAGTCTTTTTTATTTATTTTTAAACCAACATATTTGAGAAAACCGTGATTATAATTGCATTGATAAAATCAATTAAGAATGCACCAACTATAGGTAGTACGAAGAATGCTCTTGGAGCAGGTCCGTATCTTTCAACAACTGATCTCATGTTAGCCATAGCATTTGGAGTAGCTCCCATACCGAAACCACAGTGTCCAGCAGCCATAACAGCAGCATCATAATCTCTACCTACTACATTGAATGTTACAAAGTAAGCATATATAGCCATCAATACAGTTTGTGCAAGAAGTATTATAAGCATTGGACCTGCAACTGCAGCAAGTTCCCAAAGTCTTAAATCTATTAAAGCCATGGATAAGTATATGTTAAGTCCTATTGAACCCAATATTTCAGTACATTTTTGATTAACATGCCATTTACCACTAGATTCCCCAACATTTAATATAATAGCAGCTATAATCATTGAATTTACGTAAGATGGTAATTTAAAATGTATACTATTGAAGAATCCTTCAAGTACAGCACCAAGACCTATTGATATTAGTATTATAGTTAAAGTTCTGAATAATTCTGGATAATCTACTGCTTCATTTGTAGCTTCTTCTTTAATTGCAGCAGATTCATAAGCAGATGCATTTGACTTTAAATCTTTCTTTTCAATAAGTTTCTTGCCAATAGGTCCACCAAGTAATGAACCCGCAACAAGACCAAAAGTAGCAGCTGCCATTGCTAGAGTTGTGGCACTAGCTACGCCATAATCTTTTTCGAATGACGGTCCAAAGGCTCCAGCAGTACCATGTCCACCTGTCATTGTTACAGAACCACAAATTAATCCTAAGAATGGGGTTTGGTTAAGTGCTTTAGCTAAGACAACTCCTAGAGCGTCCTGGAATATACATAATACGGAAGCACATAACCAGAAAATAATAACTTGTAGTCCACCTTTTTTAATAATCTCTATACTAGCAGTCATACCTATTGTTGTAAAGAATACCATCATAAATGGTTTTTGCAGTGTTGTATCAAGGGTTAATTTTAATAGACCACTTTCTCTTAAAATAAGATTTAAAATTGCGAAGGTAAGTCCACCTACAACTGGTGCAGGTATACAGAATTTGTTAAGTACTGACCATTTTGTTTTTAGCCAAGCGCCGAAGTAATAAATTACTACAGCTAGGGCGGCAGTCTGCATCATGTCCAATTTAATTTCCATAATAAATCCACCTTTCAATATAAAATTTGGTATATAAGGAAACGTTTTCTCATATAAGATTATTATACTCAATTCATGAAGAAAAAGCAATGCGAAAATTTAAAAAAGTGAATATTGTTTTGAAAAACTTTCATTTTCTCGCGTAAAGTTAAACAATATTAAAATAATTCCTAAATAATTCATATTTCGCTATTGAATTAAATTCAATTTGCAGAAAAAAGGCGTAAAAAAATGGGGCTGTCGCACTAAAATTAGTGCGACAGTTTTTTGCATAAAAAAATAAACC
>ENA-UOOE01000447-UOOE01000447.1-fermentation-metagenome-genome-assembly--contig:-NODE-447-length-40781-cov-4.276114_pt1 | contig 40781 bp, 43 predicted proteins | sample MGYA00245776_ERZ724021 | MGnify/ENA primary metagenome ERZ724021 (study PRJEB28704, sample SAMN03018321) | fermentation metagenome | biome: anthropogenic terrestrial biome; feature: soil; material... | reverse complement strand
GGGGTGATCATCAGGAGGCGCAGGCTCCAATCGCCCCGTTACCCCTCCCCTCTGGGAAATGGCTCGCAGGCGAATGCAGACCCAACCATGTCCCCTGCTCTTTCTTCAACGTGTGCTGTGAGCGGGGACGAATGCTCAATTGTCCACGCGCCTGCAGAGGCTCCCGCCAATGCTGCAGATGAAGGCCCGCCTCCCATCTCTGGCCCGTCCGCCTCTCTTTCCAGTGCTTTCGCGAATGGTGGCAGCACTATATCCAGTCCGCCTTCTGGCGATGAGGGCGCTGCCTACGAGCATGCTGCTGATATTGAGGAGTCTCGCCGGTCCGGCACGCAGCCTGATGTTGACCCAGACCAGCCCTCCGAAACGGCTGCGAATGAGCCGGGGGCAGGGTGGGAGGGCAAGCAGAGAATCCAGCTGAGCCGGGAGATGGAGGCGGTCATTCAGACCCTTACCCACAGAGAGCAGGCGGTCATATCAACCCTGGTCGAGCATGGGGGCAGAATGACTCAGGCTGAGATCAGATATGAGACAAAAACCCCCAAATCGTCTCTAACCGGCATTTTGATCTCTCTAGAGAGGAGAAAGCTGGTAACTAAGAAAGAATGGGGCAGAACAAACATAATAGAACTATCTGAGTGGTTTTTGTCCCAAAGGGAACGTTCCTAATTCTTTATCACTTCTCTCTAAGGTCCACAGGCATATTTTATCTCCTTTTCCGATGGTTCGTTCTGCTCTTATTATTTCTATCGTTCGGCATGAGATGATGTTTGGCGGAAGGAGAAGATGACCTTCTTCCCAATAACGGAGATCCAGGGAGAACTGAATCGAGCAGCTTTCCTGGAGATCGCTGAGAGTGGAAATCCAGTGTAATGAGAATTTAAGAGGTAGTGTGGTAGATGAAGTTGAACGAACTTAATTGGAGGATGGCTCTGATTGCCCTGGCGGCATCCTGTCTGCTCATATCTGGGGCATTGTCCATGCCCATGGATCGAGGAATGGGAATGCATGCACGTGGGATGATGATCTCTGCTCCACTCAATGTCACCTCAGAGGAGCTGGGAAACATGACCCTGGGGGAGATAAAGGAGCTGGAAATGAGCGCTCTTAACAGCTCTTTAGAAGAGGAGATTCCATTTTGCGGACGGATGAATGCCAGGGGCGGGGAGTGGATGGACTTCCGGGGTGCTTCGCCTGCCGGATTTTGCGGGTTTGGCATCTTGGGATGCGGCTTTACCCCTATATCGCTCATGGATGACGTCACTAGTGAGGAGCTGGGCGAGATGAGCCTCAATCAGATCCTGGATCTATATGATCAGAAGACCAATGAGCTTGAGAACATGACCCTCAATGAGATCCGGGATCAGTGGAAGACGAAGGTGGAGGCCCAGAACAATATGACCATAAATGAGCTGGTAGATGAGGCCAAAGATATGCAGGCTAAAGAGGGAATCATCAACTGGGTCTCGATCCAGTACCGCCGTCTTGTGGCCTGAGCGTACATAACATTCGCCCCGAAATGGTGCACGGCAGTGTTGCAGTCTGCCGTCCATCCCTTTTTCCTCCCTTTGGAGATGTTTTAAATTGATTGAGTTGCAGTAGGTATTTGGCAGGCGAATCTCGATGAATGAAGTTAGCAGAGGAATTCTCTATCCGGCTCTGGCGGTGCTGCTGGCAGGCCTGATATCTGTTGGCCTTGTGGATGCGGTTCAGGCCGATCAGATGGAAGGATTAGATGGCGGCAATGATCAGATGAGCCCGGAGAGAAGAGGCGGCGAGGATCTCTATCGGAATCCAGATATCCCTATGGGTCTGCCGGTTGATCTGCTGTTTAGCGGCCACGGGTTTGCCATTAGGGGAAATGAGTCTCATCCCATCCGATTGAAGGTGGAGGTTCTGCTGCCCGTGCAGCCTGAGCAGATCCGCGAGCTGGTGGCCTCCAACAAGAGCCTGAAGGAGATCAGGGATGACATCCGGGAGAATGTGGGAGACGAGGTCCACCGGGGGAGCCTGATCTTCGACCGGAGACTTTATGCGGCCATCAATGTCAGTTCTCTTCCCGGCTCGAACAACTCCACCCTCCTTGAGGCCGACCTGGCTGACATGAACTCCCTCTCTGCAGGCAATGATTCCGCCATTCTGGGCAGGATCAATCTCACCATATCGTCCTGCATCGAGGGCACAACTGGCCGGGGTGATCTGGAGATCGACCGCCCTCCGCATGAGGGCAGATACTTCGTCCTGCTTGACATGGAGCCTCCAAAAGAAGAGAACTGGCGCTCAAGATCGCAGGCAGAGGGGCCGGAACCGGGGAAATAGGACCGATGATCAGGCCCAGGAGACAGGAACCTCGTCCGTCCTGTACCCGGGCCGAACATGGGATTGGTCCAGAGGGGTAGAGATGCCGCTCTTGAGCATCAAGAGGCCGGTGTAGGCGATCATGCTGCCGTTGTCCCCCATGAACGAGCGGGGCGGTAAGAAGAACTCCGCTCCCCTCTCGTGGCACATGATTCTCATCATCTCCCCCAGGCGGGCGTTCGCCCCCACTCCTCCAACCAGCATGGCCTCCCTCTTCTCGGCATGGGCCATGGCCCTCTCCGTCACCTCCACCAGCATGGCGAAGGCCGTCTCCTGCAGGCTATAGCAGACGTCTTCCAGATCATGTTTCCCTGCTGCCTCGGTTGCGGCGGTGGACAGGCCGGAGAAGGAGAGGTCCATGCCCTTCACAGTATAGGGGAGGGGAATGTAATTTTTCGCTTTCCGAGCCAGCTCCTCCACCTTCGGGCCGCCGGGATGGGCAAGGCCCACAGAGCGGGCGAACTTGTCGATGGCATTTCCCACGCTGATGTCCAGGGTCTCGCCGAATATCCTGTATCTTCCCTGGCGCAGGGCCAGGACCTGGGAGTTGGCGCCGCTCACGTAGATCACCGCGGGATCGCGGGCACCTGACTGCCATTTGCCTACCTCGATATGGGCGACGCAGTGGTTAACCCCCACCAGAGGAATATCAAAACGCAATGAGAGGGCCCGGGCGGCAGTGGCTACTGTGCGCAGGCAAGGCCCCAGGCCCGGTCCCTGGGAGAAGGCCACCCCCTCCAGCTTCAGTCCCCTCTGCCGAGCCTGGGCGAGGACATCTCCCACCACTGCCCTCATGTGCTCGGCATGGTGCTGTGAGGCCTCCCTGGGATGGATTCCTCCTCTGGCCGGGGTGTAAGTAGCGCTCTTCTCATAAATCGCCCCCGACTCATCCACCAGTGCGGCGCTGAGGTTCCAGGCAGTTCCTTCCAGGCCAAATATGATCATTCTCGATCTTGCTCCTCGATCCATTCAGATATATCTCAGGCCGATGTCCTTTCGGTAGCGCATTCCGTTGAACCGGACCCGTTTGATGTTCTCATATGCTTTTGCCCTGGCCTCGGCCAGGCTCTTGCCCCGGGCTACCAGGGTGAAGACCCGGCCGCCGGTGGTGTACAGCCTCCTGTTGCCCGCAGAGTCGGTGCCCCAGGCGGTGCCATTGTGATAGACTATGACCTCCGGGTCCACCCGATCCAGGCCGTTGATAGGCATATTGGTGTAGTGCTCGCCCGGATAACCGGGCCGCTCCGGACCGGTGGATGAGAGGGGCTTGATCGCCCGGCCGGATATGGCGCATATACCCAGGCAGAAGTCGTCTGACCATTGCAAAGGAAGCTCATCCAGCCTTCCATCCACCACTGCCATGGAAAGCTGGTAGAAGTCCGTCTGGAGCCTGGGAAGTATCACCTCTGCCTCTGGGTCTCCCAGCCTCACATTAATCTCGAGGACTGCTGGCTCCCTGTCCTCAGAGATCATCAGGCCGAAGTAGATCACTCCCCTGTACTCCTGGCCGGAGCTCTCTTTGAAGCCGCGCACCGTGGGGAGAGCGATCTTTTTCATTATCCTCTCCGTCAGCTCCTCGTCCAGCCAGGGGTGAGGGGAGAAGCCTCCCATGCCACCGGTGTTTGGGTTGTTGTCCTGGTTGGGATTACCTGCCAGCTTGTTGAAGAGGCGGATGGCCACACTCTCATCCGGAGAGAAGGCCTGCTTGTAGTCCAGTGCTGATTGCATCGCCTGGACGGTGTGGCCGTCGCTCAGGGCGAAGAACATCAGCTCTCTGCCCTCCAGCCGATCTTCGATCTCTATCCGATCTCCTGCCCCGCCAAAGAGCCTGGGGCTCACCATGATGCGATCGATGGCGGAGGCGGCCTCCTCCGGGGTAGCGCAGACGATGGATCCCTTTCCCGCCGCCAGGCCGTCCGCCTTGACCACCAATCCTCTTCCCGGCTCCTCGGAGCAGCGCTGCTGAACGTACTCTTTTGCCTCCCGGGGATCGCTGAAGTTCTGGCAGGGTGGGACCGGAACACGGAGCTTTTTGAGGAGATCCTTGGTCTGGCATTTGCTGTTCTCGAGCACTGCTGCCTCTCTCTTCGGCCCCAGGATCCTCTGGCCGTCCTCCTGAAATATATCGACGATTCCCTCGGATAGATAGCCTTCTGGACCCACGAAGGTGAGATCGATTCTCTCTTTTTTCACAAAAGCGAGCAGCTCGCTGATGCTCCTGGGCACTTTACCCTCGATCGCCGCCAGGCGGCACTTATCCATCATCTCGCTGCCCGCATTGCCTGGGGCCACATAGACCCTCTCCACCGCCCCACTCCGGGCAAAGGCATGGGCTATGGCATTTCCTCTGCCTCCCGCATCCACTACCAGAACTCTATTGCCGGACATCAGATTCATTTGAGGATTTTAACCCTAAATAAGCATATTTGCCTCTATAGTTAGCTATTTAAAACACCAGGTTGAGGCAGAGGCAATAGTCCCGTATCTTCATTGATGCTCAGGTACGGCTCTGGCCCTACCTCCGCAAGTTCCTGCAGGTTGCAGGATGACTTGCGCCTCGCGCAGGAGATGATAACCGAATGTATTCCCAAGAGCAGATGCTTAAGATCATTCAGGAGAAGAACGTTGAGTTCCTCCGGTTGCAGTTCACAGATATATCGGGAATAGTGAAGAATGTCGCCATTCCCGCCACCCAGATGGGAAAGGCTTTGAAGAGCGGCATCTCCTTTGATGGGTCATCCATCGAGGGCTTCGCCAGAATTCAGGAGTCGGATATGGTTCTCCGGCCTGATCTCTCCACATTCAGCCTCTTGCCCTGGAGCACCAAAGACGATGTCAATGAGGCTCGATTGATCTGCGATGTGCATCTTCCCAATGGACTGCCTTTCGAGGGTGCTCCTCGCCGGGTGCTGTACCGCCAGCTGGAGCGGGCGAAGGAGATGGGATTCAAGATGAACGTTGGCCCTGAGCTGGAGTTCTTCCTATTTGAAAAGGGAAATGGCGGCTCTGCTACCACTCCACACGACTTTGGGGGCTACTTCGACCTCGGCCCGGTGGACCTGGCAGAGGATGTGCGCCGGGAGATAACCAGGGCTCTGATCAAGATGGGCTTCACCATCGAGGCCTCTCATCACGAGGTTGCCCGGGGCCAGCATGAGATAGACTTCGTCTATGACGATGCGATCAAGAATGCCGATAAGGTGGTCACATTCAAGTACGTCACCAAGACCATTGCCATGCGCCAGGGATTGAGGGCGACATTCATGCCCAAGCCGGTTTACGGCGCAGCGGGCAGCGGAATGCATGTCAACATCTCTCTATTCCGGGGCCTGGAGAATGCCTTTTATGATCCCGAGACCCCGTTGAACATCAGCGATCTGGCCAGGTTCTTCGTGGGTGGCCTGATAGAGCATGCCAGCGCCATTACCGCCATCGCCAATCCCCTGATCAACTCCTATAAGCGGCTGGTATCCGGGTTCGAGGCTCCCGTCTATATAACCTGGTCCGGGCCGAACCGCTCCTCGCTTATTCGCATCCCCTCAGGCCGGGGCCTATCCACCCGCCTGGAGTTCCGATCCCCTGATACCAGCTGCAATCCCTATCTGACATTCGCCGTCGTCCTGGCAGCAGGCCTTGACGGAATAAAAAGAGGCATTGATCCCGGCGATCCCGTGGATTTGAATGTGTACCATCTCACAGCAACAGAACGAAAATCCCTGGGAATCCAGACACTGCCCTCCAACCTGAAGGAGGCTCTTGACCACCTGGAGGGGGATAAAGTGATACGCGAGGCCCTGGGCGAGCATGTCTATGAGAACGTCATGCGATTGGGCATGCTGGAATGGGAGGAGTATAACAAATTCGTCCATCCCTGGGAGATCGACAGATACATCAATACCTATTGAGTGAATTTCAAGGGCATTGATTTCTGCCCGCTCATTTTTCTAGCCTTTTATATGGCCCTGCCAGAAGCCTTCAGCAGCTTTTCCTGAAAAAGCATTATGCAGATCTGGCACAGAGCCCCTCATGTCACTGCTTCACCCGAAACGTATATATTTAGCATCATCATTATGGGGTCCGGGCCGGTAGCTTAGTCAGGCAGAGCGAAAGGCTCTTAACCTTTAGGTCGGGGGTTCAAATCCCTCTCGGCCCGCTTTAAAACCGGGGCTGTGGCCTAGCCAGGTAGGGCGATGGGCTCCAGCGGTATATTTAATGATGAGCAACGGGTCTGCTGAGATCTCTCGACGGGGAGGTCGTTGATGATCCGTTGGAGCACTGAAATGGGTTGTTACGGCGGTGAAATCGCTGTAAGAACTTCAGTATCGGAGATACCCGTCGATCGTGAGTTCGAATCTCACCAGCCCCACATTTTTCCCTGGTCCTTTCCACAGCGTTTAAATATCTATGATATGAACTGACTGGGAGGTGCCGAGATGTACAGTGATATTCTCACCATTTGCTGGTCCATAAAAGAGGTCAATAGAAACCTCAGCGACAGGCAAGCCACATCGGATTACTCCATAAGGTATCTTAAAAAAGGATGCTCTGACCTGGCACTCATGATGCGAGAGTTGGGACGGGCTCTTCCGGATGATAAGATCGAGGTGATCGACAGGAACGGCCAGAAGAAGTCATTCTCCATCAACGAAGTGTCGGATATGCTTTATGATACGAAGAAGATCCTGGAGTTCAACCTTATTGACAACATCAGCCGTTGGGCCGAGGCGCGCAAGCTCGCATGAACTGGATCTAGAAAGCGGAAGTTCCTCGATCAGATAATCGCACGCCTCAGGACTCATAGGGCTCATCACCACTCAGAACAGCTCGATCATCATCGGCGTTGCGTTCCAATTTTTATCTTTTACCCATTTCTATAATCAATTTTTCCCTTGGGCAAGGTTGATCAGTTGCTCTATCCCTGCTAGGTTTATGCTTCGACTGGGTATGCATGTCTCCATTGCCGGCGGCCTGGAAAAGGCGTCGGACAGAGCACGGGAGAAGGGCTGCGATGCCTTTCAGATCTTCACCACCAATCCTCGCAGCTGGAGGTCCAAGCCCATTGCTCAACAATCCATAGATCTCTTCTCCTCCCGGCTCAAAGAGTATGATCTGCATCCTGTCGTATCTCATATGCCCTACCTTCCTAACCTCGCCTCCCCTCGAGATGAGGTCTACTCGAGGTCGGTGCAGGCTCTGGCTGATGAGCTGGTGCGCTGTCGACTTCTGGGCATACCATATCTGGTGACCCACCTGGGAAGCAATCTGGGCGCAGAAAAGAAAGATGGCAGGGAGAGGATAGCTGAGGCCTTGAAGAAGGCCATCGCTGATTCCGGGGGCGATGTGATGGTGCTCCTGGAGAACGGCGCCGGGACAAAAAATAGCATGGGAAGCACCTTTAAGGATATTGCCTCCATCATCGAGTCCCTTCCCGGCCAGTCCCGCAGCCTTGGGGTGTGCCTGGACACTTGCCACCTTTTTGCTGCTGGATACGATCTTCGCACCCCTCGGGCCCTGGAGAGGACTTTAGAGGAGTTCGATTGCTGCATAGGCTCAAATCGGCTCAAGCTGGTACATCTGAACGACTGCCAGGGCACCCTTGGTTCGCACCTGGACCGACATGAGCACATAGGCCTGGGACAGATCGGCCTGGAAGGCTTCCGGTCGATCGTCTGCCACCCCTCTCTGCGAGAGCTGCCGATGATAATGGAAACGCCGGTGGACTCGCGACGGGACGATAAAGCAAACCTTCTAGTGGTCAGAGCTCTTGCGTCACTGATCGAATAGCTTCTCTACAACGAGCATCAGGGCATCATTGGATATGGGCTTGACCAGATAGCTGCTCGCCCCCAGGTCATAGCATTTCTGTATATCCTGATCCTCGTTCGAGCCGGTGAGAATTACCACAGGTATATCTTTGAGCCTCTGCTCCTTCTTGATAAGGGTGAGAAGGTCGATGCCGCTGATATCGGGCAGGTTTATGTCCAGCAGGATGAGCTCGGGCAGATCGCTTCCGTTCATGCTCTGCAGGGCTTCCAGTGCCTCCTTTCCATTGGTGGCAACGATAAGGTTTCCATTTAGCTCATTGTGCTTCAAGACCCGCCTGGTAAATGCGATGTCCTCGGCATTATCCTCTACCAGTATGATCTTAATTTCGCGATCCATTAACTCACCCATGACGACTCATGATCATGCACCCTATATTCGATATAGACCTCGGGTCCATAATTGAAATTACTTGCAAAAATAGTTATCCCACTGAAGGGCAGAGCCAGAGCTGCCAGGCAAGCTATTGGCAAGTCCACAGTGAAAAATATGATGAACCACTATCGATCACCAGCGCGGGAAAATCTCCTGCCTACTTATAGTCCCTCATCTCTATGAATCTGGAGATCCTTCCGCGGGAGAGAAGAGCCACTCTGCTCAGGGGCACATCCGCCTCGAGATGGTAGCCCAAGAGCCCGGCCAAGGAATCCGCCAGGGCCAGGATCTCTGAGTGCTGGGGCATGGCCGTCCTCTCCAGCCGGGTTCGGGAGCGGCCAAGGTGCATATAGGCCTTCAGCTCGACGAAATCCGGCTCAGCATCTCCGATCAGCCGGGCATAATCCTCAAGCCCCACCATGTTTTGGCCTCGAACCAGGGTCATGCGGATAACGCTGCGGCATCGGTGCTCCTTCAGGAGCTCGAGGGACTCCAGGATCCTCGGCCAGAGGTCCTTTGTGGGATTGCATATCCGGCGATACCTCTCTTCATCTGGGGCATTGAGGCTGAGGTAGAGTTGGGTTGGTCTCAGCTCCGCCAAAACCTCGGGATGGGTGGCATTGCTGACCAGAAATGATGTCATGCCCCGCCTTGAGACCAGATCGATGAACTCTTTCAGATAAGGGTAGAGGGTGGGCTCTCCCATCAGGGATATAGCCATATGCTTGGGCTCGCGAGCCTCCACCAGCCTCACTGGATCGGTGGTTGAAGATCCGCCGTAGCCGGAAATAAACCTCTGCTGGCCTCGCAGTATCCCTTCCAGGAGCTCAGCCGGCTCCATGGGCTCCTTTCCTGGTATTGGGTCATCTATCGGCCTCCAGCAGTGCAGGCAGAGGTGATTGCACTCAAGTGTTGGTGTCATCTGCACACAGCGGTGGCTGGCTATGCCGTAAAAGTGGTTTTTATAGCACTGATCGCCACCCCGCATGGAGCGATTCAACCAGAGGCAGGGCTTGACCGCGCCAGAACCCACAAGGTGATAGCCCTGGCGGGCAAGGGTCTTCTCTGCCATTGTGTCTTGCATGATATCCCTCCAATACAAAGTCATAAATCCCTGACGGCTCAACTATTGCGCAGTGGTCGAAATATCCCGATGGGCTTTGGTCCTTTTGATGCTATTCATTTGCTCTGCAACCGCCGCAGAGCCGGATGAAGATCACCATATAAAGCTAACAAAGGAGGTCGTAGCATCAGAGGATATAATCTCTCAATTGATATCTGGAGAGCCTGTTAGGTATGACAATGTCACTATATCCGGCTCACTAGAGTTGGCAGAGCTGCAGGGATCATTGTCGCAGCCGATAAAGATCACCAACAGCATCTTCTTGGGGCCGGTCAGGTTTGCTGCGGCGAGCTTTGATGAGCCACTTGACCTGCAGGGTTGCATCTTTCGGGATAACGTGAACTTTTTTGGTTGCCGATTTGCAGGGGGGGCCGGATTTGCAGGGGTCACCTTCGAGGGTCAGGCAGATCTTCGCAACACCGATTTCGGCGGGCAGGCCTCATTTCTGAGCGCTCAATTCTCTGAAGACGCCAGCTTTAGGAACAGCCAGTTTGCTGGAGACGGCATATTCCTCAACAGCAGCTTTGCCCGGGATGTGGACTTCGATTTCGCTCAGTTCCAGCGGCTGGCCTCTTTTGCAGATGCCCGTTTTGTCAATGTGAGCTTTCTGGAGACCCAATTCGGCGGCCACACATCATTTCTGAATGCCAAGTTTCATGGCAATGCGGCCTTTGCCGCCACCAGGTTTGCAGGCAGTGTGGTCTTCCGCGAGGCCGGATTCCTCTTGGGGAGCACCTTTGGCCTCTCCAGCTTCGGGGGGCTGGCAGATTTCACCAATGTCTATTTCAACAAAACAGCCTACTTCGGGGGGGGTAAGTTCACCGACCTGGCTTATTTCGTCAATGCCCGGTTTGATGGCGACCTGAACATGGAGGATTCCAGGCTCTATAATATGCGTCTGGACAACGTGAGCCTTCAGGAAGACTCGAAGATCAACCTCAACAACGCCGATTTCACCAAGCTGGAGGTTCGCTGGGCGGTGATAAAGGATCGGCTGGTTTACAATGGTGCCGCTTATCTGGCCCTGGTCAAGAACTACAAGAGCCTGGAGTGGTTTGACGATGCCGACGACTGCTACTATCAGTACCGCAGAATCGGGCAGGACCAGGCACCCTGGGGCTGGGGAAAGATCTCTGATCTGATATCCTGGCTCTCCTGCGGCTATGGTGTTCGGGTGAGCTATACCGCCTTTTGGTGCCTCTTTACCATTCTGTTCTTCGGGGTGATCTTCTGGGCGGGAAAGGGGATGAACAAGTTCGAGATCGTTGGGATGGAGCTTCCTGGAGACCACCGCCTGAGACCCACAGCGAGGGTATCTTTCACCGATGCCCTTTACTTTTCCATCGCCATGTTCACCACCTCCCAGGCACCGGTCAACACTTATCCCGTGGGCTTCTACCGCCACCTGGCCATGGCAGAGGGAATCCTTGGATGGTTCTTCCTCGGTCTGTTCGTAGTAGTATTGAGCGGCGTTCTCATCCGCTAAAATGGAATTGTTGAGCAAAATCTGAGCCGCCGATCCGGAAAGGTTGATATATCTGTTGGTTAAACCAGGAGAGTCCAAAAGAAGGGCGCGTGGCCTAGTCAGGATAAGGCGGCAGCCTCCTAAGCTGTAGATCGGGGGTTCGAATCCCTCTGCGCCCGCTTGCTTTTTATTTATCTGGTTGGACTCAGGGAACGATCTTGGATATGGCCAGCTCCAGAATATCCTCCGCACCCGACTTTTTCAGCAGGGGAATGAGCAGGTTGACCTGGGATCGGTCCACCACCGTCTCTATGGCATAGTAATCGGTGCTGTAAAGCTTGGAGAGGGTGGGCCTTTTCATGCTGGGAAGCATGGATATGACGGCATCCAAGGCGGCTTCTGGCACATTCATCTTCAAGAGGGTCTTTCCTCGCGCCCTCATAACTGCCAGGAGGAGCGTCTGGACTGCGGAGATGTCATCGTGTTTCTCCTTATCGGCAAAGCTCTTCTTATTTGCTAGCAGCTCTGAAGTCGACTCCAGCATGACATCGATGATCTTCAGGCCGTTCTTCTTAAGGGTAGAGCCGGTCTCGGTGAGGTCCACCACAACGTCGGTCAGCTCGGGAACCTTGGCCTCGGTGGCGCCAAAGGAGAACTGGATATCCACTGGAATTCCGAGGTTTGAGAAGTAGGCCCTGGTCAGATTGGGATATTCTGTGGCCACCCTGCTGCCCGGCTTTATCATTCGGGCTGAGCTTATCTGGAGGCTCTCCGGCACGGCCACCACCAGCTTCACCGCCCCTGGCCCCTGCTTGCCATAGTTCAGATCGGCTACCCTGGTCACAATGGCTCCGGACTCCATGATCCAATCTGTGCCCGAGATCCCCAGGTCGAAGTAGCCCTTGGCCACATATCCTGGTATCTCCTGCGGGCGGAGGATCTTCACCTTGCCTATGCGCGGATCATCTACGCGGGCGTTGTACTCCCGCTCAGTTCTCTTAACCTCCAGCCCCGCCTGCTCGAAGAGCTGCAGGGTCTGGTTTTGCAGGCTGCCCTTGGGAATAGCGATGTCAATCATTTCTTGGTCTCCTCTCCAGCAACATATTTCATCTTTCGCCCGATCTGATAGCCCCTTTCAATTTATAACCAATTCCATTGGCTTGTCAATTGTTAAAAACAGTCCCTCCCGGCTCACAATATTTATAAATAACTACTGTGATACCATTTTTGTGAATGGGGGAAGGGGAGATTATGTCAGCAGTGATCATCTCGGATACGCACTTTGGCCTTGATTCATCCACACTCAGCGATCCTTCTAAGGTCGATCGGTTGATGAAGGAGATATCGGTTTATGGGGGAGGATGCGACCAGGTCATCTTATTGGGAGATATATTCGATTTCTGGAGGGTGCGGCCTGAGAATGCCCTGCGAGAGTCGGTTCCCCTTTTAAAGAGGTTGGGCGAGGAGGATCTTAAGATCCACTATGTGGTGGGAAATCACGATCATCATTTGGTGGTGCAAAAGCAGGAATCGGACTTCATGGAGAGGACTGCGCGTGGCGACCTTTTTCCCGTATACTCGCCCTCTTTGCGCTGGCGCCAGACCATAAACGGCCTGAACATCGATATGCTCTACCCCACCTACCGCATCCGCTGCTGCCACCGGACGGTGCTTTTCACTCACGGCCACCACCTTGCCGGCATTCATATCTTCACCATGCAGATGGTGGAGAGGATTCGCCGGCTTTACGGAGAGGAGCTCCTCCCCGCGGACCTGGAGATGATGATGGCCTATGCTTATGAGAGCATCTACCGCTCCTCATACATCGGCGAGATGGTTTCCTTTGAGGAGAGGGTCTGGAAGGCATCCAGCCTTTTGCAGAGGATCACCACCGGGGTCTTTCATGATCGCCATATCGCCTCGGTGGAGGCGCAGTATGAGGCCATAGAGAGATTTATTCGCGACAGGAATCTGGGTGAGATCGACTGCTTCATATATGGGGATACCCACCGGGCAGGGATCTTCCAGAGGATGGGGGGTCCATTGGCGGTGAATGCGGGAAGCTTCACCCGGGTTCCAGGAAAAGGCTCTCGCATCAAGACTCCAGACACTTACATCATTCTCGATGAAGATGGCCTGGCTTTAAGGCAGCTGGGAAAGGCCGAGCCCCTATTTCTATGCGAGCTTTTATGAATTTCTGGATCATATCCACTCATATCGTGATTGGAGAAGATTATTATAATCGTGGCCTGCCTTTCATAATCGATGAATCTAATGGATGCCCTGAAAAGCAGAAGGTCGATCCGAAGGTATCAGTCCCGTCCCATCCCCAAAGATCTGGCCGAATCCCTGATCGATGCCGCCCAGACTGCACCTTCTGCGGGCAACCTCTCCGCCAGAAGATATGTCCTGGTGAGCAATGAGGATATGAGGCGGCTTCTGGCCGCTGCCGCCTACGGCCAGCAGCATATCGAAGAGGCTCCTCTTCTCATCGCGGTCTGCGCTGATGTGAAGGCATCCAGCGTTCGCTATGGCAGCCGGGGCGGCCTATATGCCATCCAGGATGCAGATGCAGCAACGATGTGCCTTCTCCTGGCCGCTCATGATGCCGGCCTGGGGGCCTGCTGGAATGGGGCATTTGACGACGACATGGTCCGCGAAGCCCTCCATTTGGAGGATGATGTCCTGCCTGTGGCCATAGTCTCCCTGGGCTGGCCCGAGGAGAGCCCGGCCCGGCCGGAGCGCCCGAGGCGTGTTGGGGAGGTCAGTTGGATAGACTAGCTGCCGGGCTGCGCAGCATTGCAGAGGCGATCCTCATGGGAGAGATAGGGGATGAGGCAGCTCTTGAGGCGGCCAAGAAGAGGCTCTCAGCTCAACTGGGCCTGGCCTCCTTGCCCAGCAATGCCGATATCCTGGGCCAGGCAAGGGCTGGGGAACGAGAGTCTTTGAAGATGCTGATCAGAAAGCCGACTCGAACCCTCTCCGGGGTGGCGGTCATCGCTGCTATGACCTCTCCTGCCCGCTGCCCTCATGGGACCTGCGTCCCCTGCCCGGGGGGAATCTTAAACCTCTCGCCCCAAAGCTACACTGGCAAGGAGCCGGCGGCACTTCGAGCCGAGCAGCACGGTTTTGATCCTTATGAGCAGGTAACGGCAAGGCTAGCCCAGCTGGATGAGATCGGCCACCCTCTGGACAAGTCGGAGCTGATCATCATGGGGGGGACGATCACCTCCCGTCCCCTGGGATATCAGAACTGGTTTGTCAAGCGCTGTCTTCAGGCCATGAACGACTTCCCCGACGTACGGGAGAGCTCTGGCTGGCAGCCCTTCGAGTCGGTGGCCAGGGCGAATGAGTCAGCTCTGGTCAGAAACATCGGTACCACCTTTGAGACCAGGCCGGACTGGTGCCGCCCCCGGGATATAGAAGAGATGCTGCGGCTGGGGGCGACCAAGGTGGAGCTGGGGGTGCAGAGCCTGGATGAGGACCTGCTGGTGAGGATGAAACGGGGGCATACGGTCGAGGATGCTGCCCGGGCCAGCGCCAACCTGCGAGAGGCAGGGCTGAAGGTGGGATTCCACATGATGCCCGGCCTTCCCGGCTCCAGCCAACAGCGGGATCTGGCTGTATTCAGGGCGCTCTTCTCCGATAGCCGTTTTCGTCCTGACTACCTCAAGATTTATCCCACACTGGTCATCGAGGGTACAGAGCTATACCGTCAGTACCTGCGGGGTGAGTACACTCCTCTGGGGGATGAAGATGCGGCAGAGCTAGTCTCACGAATCAAGGAGATCCTTCCCCGATATGTCCGCCTGCAGCGGGTGCAGAGGGATATACCATCCACACTGATCGTGGCTGGTGTGAAGAAGTCCAATCTTCGACAGCTGGCCCGGCAGAGGCTGGAGGATAGGGGCAGCAGCTGCCGCTGCATCCGCTGCCGGGAGGCGGGATTGAGACGGGTGGTCCAGGCGGAGCCCAGGCTGGTGCATGAATCCTATATCGCCTCCGGAGCGAGAGAGCACTTCCTCTCCTTTGAGAGCGAGAATGATGTCCTGGTGGGATTTTTGCGCCTGCGCCTGAGCTCCTCCGCCCGGATTCGAGAGCTGCATATCTACGGCCCCATGGTTCCTATCGGCAGCAGGAAGGACGGATGGCAGCATCGAGGCTATGGAGCCCGGCTGATGGAGGAGGCGGAAAGGCTGGCCCAGGAGGCGGGGTATCCTCTGATAGAGGTCACCAGCGGCATAGGGGCGAGGGGCTACTATCGCCGGCGGGAGTACGATCTATGCCCGCCTTATATGGTAAAGAGGCTCAGATAGAATGCAGCAGAGGCTGGATTGGCCCTCATGCACTGCCGAGCCGGATTCACCACAACCTTTAAATTCAGTGCCCTGAAGATCATTTGCGATCTGAGGAATTAAATTATGCGTTGGCAAGGCAAGATAGGAAGGAAGCTCACGGGCGGAAAGTTGATTTTGGCCCGGGGCAAGAGGAAGTTCGAGATTGGAAGAGAGCAGAGCGATACCACTATCGGCGAGGTGAGGATCAAGAAGGTCCAGATCCGGGGCGGAAGGGAGAAGGTTAGGATGCTGCGGGGCAATATGGTTGCAGTCGCCGATCCCGTAACCGGTATGAGCAAGATGGTCAAGATCGAGACGGCAAAAGAGAATCGGGCAAATCTGCACTACATGAGAAGGAACATTCTCACCAAAGGCGCTGTCATCAAGACGGAGATCGGGGATGCCAGGATAACCAACCGGCCAGGCCAGGATGGCATCATCAATGCCGTACTGCTCCCATCTGAGTAGAATTCATTTTTGTTTTGATGTTCATAGTGTTTCGCTGTAGCTGCGGACGGCATCTGTACTCCCCGGATGATGCCAAGACCAGAACCTGCCCCTGTGGAAAGAGGACTGCCTTGAGCAGGGTGAGGATTCTGGCCACAGCCCCCGATGCCCGCGCTGCGGGCGAGATTGTGAGAAAGCTGCAGCTGGGCGAGTCCGGCCTGACCGGTTTCAGTCAGGCAAAGCTTTAGAATTTCATTTATCGCCCTCTTGAACTTCTCCGGGGGATGATGGCAAATGAGGCCTGGGTCGATGAGAGTGGTGTGCCATCATCTCTGCTCGTCACCCCGCCCTCAACGAAGGCCACCCTTCTTCCTTTCTTAACCACCTTCGCCTGGGCGGAGATGCAGCCTTTTTTAATCCCCTGCAGGAAGCTGGTGCTCTCGGATATGGTGGCTATATCCTCCTCCTCTTCCAAGACTGTGAAGAGGGCCAGGGCCATGGCCTCGTCGCATAAGGCAGAGTATAGGCCTCCCTGCAGCCATCCCACTCCATTCAGCATATCCGGCCGGACGGGCATGAACAGCACTGCTTCTCCCTCTCCATAAGAGCCCAGCTCGATTTCCATCAACCGGAAGAATGGATTGGCATCCCTGCCCAAAGCCTGGATATTTGCTAGATACCTCATCTTCATCGACCATGCAAATCCTGGAAAACTGCACTTATATAGCTGGTGGAAAGATAAGCTATGTTTTATGACCATTCTCATCCAAGGATTAAAGAGGCGGAGATAAGTGAGCAAATGGTCCGGATCTACTTCAATAACCATGCCCGGTCCAAGGCGGCAGCAAATGCCTTTCAGCTGATGGACCTCTTAGAGATCCCCCACGAGCCCAAAAAGATCCGGCTGCAGGATCAGTTCACCCTGGGTTGCTTTTGAGAGATGATATGAGATGCGTTTGAAGGAGAGGCTGGTGGGAGTTGTGCCCGATGAGAGGCTCGCGCGTCTTTCCAGCCGTTTCCATGTGATCGGAGATATCGCTATCCTCTATCTTGACCCTGAACTGGACGGCTACAAGGATGAGATTGCGTCAGCCCTCTTGGATCAGTGCAAGAATGTTCATACGGTCTTCAATAAGATCACCCCCCTGGAAGGGGAGAGGAGAACCTCCCGCCTGGAGCTTCTGGCAGGCGAGGGGAATTCCGTCACCGTTCATCTGGAGTTCGGCTTTCGATATCATCTGGATGTGGCGAGGGTCTTTTTCAACAGCCGCCTGGGCTATGAGAGGATGAGGGTGACAGGCCAGGTAAGGGCAGGGGAGGAGGTGCTGGTTTTATTTGCCGGGGTGGGCCCCTTCGCCATTCCTCCTGCCGCCCGGGGAGCTAGGGTGGTGGCCCTGGAGAAGAGCCTGGAGGCCTGCGGCTGGCTGGCGGAGAACGCCCGGGAGAATGGGGTGGCGGAGAGAATTGCGGTCATTAATGCGGATGCATTCTCTATGGTAGCCCTACTGAAGAGGAAGTTTGACCGGGCGATTGTGCCCACCCCCTATGGAATGGACCGGATAGTGGATGCCCTGCCAGAGATGCTGAGGCGGGGTGGAATCATCCATTTCTATACCTTCAAGAAGGCCCAGCAGATCGAGGGGCTGAAAAAAAGATACGAAGATCTGGGCCTGGAGGTGCTGCTATGCAGAAGGTGCGGAAATGTGGCGCCAAATGTCAGCCGCTGGGCATTTGACATGGAGAAGATCTGAGCAGATCTGGGAAGAGACGAGATAAAGGAGTGAAAAGGGGGGGCAAGGGGCAGAGCAGGCTGGGTCCCACCCTCCAGCTCATTCAGGGGCAGGGCAGGGTGAGAATGGACATATTTCCCACCACGGTTTCCGATCTGATCTGGGCATAGCCCATGTAGGTTCCCCCCATCATCATAGTTGGCACAGTGCGGGAGTTCTTTTGCACCCGCTGGCCGATCCTGGCCGATCCCTGAATCTCTGAGCTGATCTCATAAACGGAGATCTTGTCATCCTGATAGGTCTTGGTGTCCTTAATCAGGTCTTTCTCTATCCGGTAGGTCTCAGAGAATACCGAGCCCACCTCATAGTTCTTGGCGCAGAGGGCATTTCTCAGGTCGCTTTGATTGAGGGGAGGATGGTAGGGCTTGTAGTCGAACTCCACTGAGGTGACCAGGGAGGTCTCGTCCATTTCCGAATCCCTATAAGCGACGGAGTCGAGGGTCCTGGTGACCATTCCGCTGCCGCTCGAGCCGAGAACCACCTTCTGTCCAGCAAAGCCAGGCTGGGTCTGAAGGATGCGGGACTCCTCCATATAGCCGTTGACGAATACCCAGGAGTGCTCAGTCATGTTCTGGGCGAATGAATCAGCAGAACAGGTCGCCTGCCCGGCAGCGACCAGGGCAGCGATACAGGCCATGGATAGGACTAAAAGCATCGACTTCATCTTCGCGCCTCATCAACTTCCAGGTATCGAATGGAGTGGGGAAATATAAATGTGATCCCGCTGTCGTTCAGAAATCCGCCAGGGCAGGGCCGAAGGAGTAGTAGGCATCAGCAGGAACTCCCTTTATCAAGCCATAGGCGTCCGGCTCCGGCAGAAGGGAGATTCCAGTCTGGTTCCAGCTGGCGTCAATGGAGTGCATTGGGGTGATGATCTGGCTTTTGAAGTAGGAGTCCGCCTGCCTGGTAGGGGTGGTGGATATGGGCATGAGCATCAGGGATTCGTTCTTTCCGAATATCTCTTCTATCCAGGCGTTGTACTGAGGGACGGCCTGATTGAAGTCTGCAGGGCTGCCCTGGAGCGCCTGGTCATATTTCTGGGCCATCTCCCATCCTATGCTCAGGCCGTCTAAGACCCCATTCTGGTAGTCGCTCAGGGCCACAGAGGGGCCTATAAGGGCGGAAGCGAAGAGAATTGCCATAGATATTGCCAGTATAGATCTCATTTTGATCCTCCATTGTATGTAATGATCTATTGATATGAAGGGCATCATCGAAAAAGATTTTGCCTGATTGGATCTTCGCTTTTCCTGCGGCAGAACTGCGGCTGGATTCATATTGGTATTTATGTGATGAGAATGAAGTCAATGCTATCTCACAGAATCCCTTTCATTGGGCAATGATGGCTGTATCGGTTCAGAGTGAGACTGCATTGCAGGAGGTGAAGCGTTCTATGAGCAAGAAGAAAGGTGCCAAGGGGATGCCAATCGAAGGCCCGGGCAAACATGATCCATCCAAGCCCAGGAAGAATAAGGCATATTCTCCGGTCTATGGCGAGACGAAGAGCGGAATCAAGAATGATCAGCCCAGGAAAACGCGAATTTAGCTTTGGTCTTCGGCCCACATACTCCATTTTTTCGACATGTGATACCTTTAACTCGCGGGATCGCGAAGGGCGGAGCGGGAAGTCTCCATCCTTCAGGGTGGTCTCCCGGACTGTGAGTCCGGGGGAGTTGCGACGCAGTCGCAACAGGATGAAAGCGGAGCCCTTTGCCCTAGTTTCGTTCTAACGATACCTATTTAACTTTTAAAAGGTAATCATCTAATATGCTTAAATCGTATCGCTATAGGCTGTTTCCGACCAAATCTCAAGTCAGTGTCCTTGAAAGGCAACTTGAGCTTTGCAGGCAAGTCTACAACGATACCTTAGCATATCGAAAGAACGCTTGGGAGAAAGAGCAACGACATGTCAACCGCTTTGAGACTCAAAATCGATTGCCACAACTCAAAGTGGATCATCCTGAGTACAAAGAAGTCCATTCTCTGACACTCCAAAACGTTGTACTGAGAGTGGAATTGGCATTCAAGGCGTTCTTCCGCAGGATCAAATCAGACGAGAATCCAGGATATCCACGATTCAAAAGCAGAGGTCGCTACGATAGCATAACGTATCCTCAATCTGGTTTCGGTTTGGATTCTGGAAAGCTTCACCTCTCAAAAATCGGTGACATCAAGATCAATCTCCATAGACCCATCGAAGGTAAAATCAAGACCTGTACCATTAGAAGAATGCCTACGGGAAAATGGTTTGCGTGCTTCTCTGTTGATATGGGTGAAGTGCCTCTGCCTCCCTGGAAAGATGGATCTGTAGTTGGAATAGACGTGGGCCTGGAAAGCTTTGCCACCTTCTCCAATGGTGAGAAGATTGCCAACCCGCGATTCTTTAGAGAAGAAGAGAAAGAATTGGCCAGGGTTCAAAGAAAGCTATCTAAAGCTCCAAAAGGTACATTGGAGCGAAAGAAGGCCATCAAGGTCGTCGAGTTGGTCCATGAAAGGATCAGTGACAGGCGAAACGACTTTGCCAACCAGGTTAGCCGTAAGCTGGTAGATCGATTTGGAGTAATCGTATTTGAAGATCTTGATATCCGAAATATGCTTCAAAACCATTGCCTAGCAAAATCCATATCGGACGTAGCTTGGAACATGCTGGTGAAATCAACCGAGAGCAAAGCAGCATACGCTGGCTCAAAGGTTGTGCTGGTAGATCCAAGAAATACTTTATAGTCAAAAAGGATCTCTCTGAACGAGTCCATAGTTGCTCGGAATGTGGCTTATCTATGGATAGAGATCTCAATGCTGCGATCAACATTCTGAGATTGGGGATGCAATCTCTTCGCAAAAGCGATAGAAGCCCCGTCCTTTAGGGCGGGGAGCATTCACTATCGATCAGAGTCAACTATTCATTCATGGAGCTGGATCTTTGCATTAAAGGCAGAAGAAGCGTGAGGAGCTATCTGGACCGGCCTGTGCCCAAAGAGGTCATTGACGGATTACTTAATGCCGCTGTCTGGGCCCCCTCGGGGATGAATGAGCAGCCCTGGAGGTTCACAGTCATCCAGGACCGGGAGGTCATAGAGAGCCTCTCTCGCAAGACGAGGGAGCTGGTGATGAAAAGCATGCCTTTCTTGGAGGAGTTCGAGGCAGCATCTAATTCAGAGCGGGATATGATCTTCTATGGCGCTCCTCTGCTTATTTTCATCAGCGTTAAAAAGAGTCCCAATCCCCTGTGGAGAGTGGTGAATTTCTTAGACTGCGGCCTGGCTGCGCAGAACATGTTTCTCTTCGCCTACCAGGAGGGACTGGGAAGCTGCTTCATCGGCTATCCAAAGGAGGTTCCGGAGGCAATGCCAAGGGAGGCGAAGGTGCTCAGGTGGATCTGAAGCATCGATCAATAACGTTTACTGGATAATCAACCGGAGCTCTGGCCTCTGAGTTCAGGTCGAGCGGTTGAAGAGACAAATCTGCCTTATCACAGCAAGCTGAGCAGTCCAGTCAGGCTAAAGACGCATTCACCCTCTTCCGGTCTGCATTCGCCCCAGTTCCTCTTCAGTATCGCCCTCCAGCCATAGCTTCGAGCGGCAAGGATGTGCTCGTGCTCCTCGGTCACAAATATGGCTTTATTCTCTGCTTTCACCAGTCCGCTCTTTTCCAGTGCCCGGTCGAAGATTCGCTTATCCGGCTTTTTGATATTCTCTGGGTGCTCAGAGGAGAGGACGATAAGATGGGGGTCTATGAACGAGGCGATGCTGCATTCCTCCAGGAAGGAGTGCACCTCATCAATTGTTACCCCTTCAGACAGGTTGGAGATCACCCCCAGCCGGTAGCCGCGCTCACGCAGAGCTTTCAGTGTATCCAGTGCATCGCTGTAGAGATAGTACTGACCGTTCACCTTTTCAAGCAGGGTATGGGTGAGGTCGAAGAAGATTGCAGGGCGCATGGAATTGCCAGTTATGGTATCAACCAAAGAGCAATATTATGCAGGGCTATATATGAATGTTTTCAGGGCAGGATGAAAACCGGTTATAATTATACTTTTGCCTACATACCCAGGCGTTCTTTTATCGCTTTAACATCCGCCTGCATCTGTCTGAACTGCATTACATAGCCGGGAATGTCTTCTCGCATGCCACTGGTATCTTCTTTGATCTTGTAGATATTCTCTTGCACGGCCATTAGGATTGGAATCGCTTTATTCATCTGAGATGCCGTGTTTATCGATGCAATTGCCACAACGGCATGACGTCGCCATTGTAGTCCTCGGATCGCACATTATCCGCTTTGGGCGAGTGCAGGTCGCTCCAACATAGCCGAGTTGTAGAATTTCGTGGTCCTCTGCTCGTCGCCCTCGACCAGGGCTATAACTGCCTGTTGTCCATCTTCATCGTCATTGTAGACCTCAAAACCTCGGAGGGCCAGGCGCATTGCTATCTCAGTAAGGCAGGGTCTATAGCCTACATTATGCACGCTGGGACCTGTTATTGTGATTTTTAGTTTCATGCTCTGTCAGATATGTGTTCGTTGTGCTATTTGGTTATTTCTCCCGTTGCCCGGATCTCTTCTATCTTTCGCCTTCATGGTCTTTGGGTAAAGCCTGAAGATCCAGCATGTCTCTGTGGGTGTTTCTAGACTTGATGCCAAGTTTATCTTCTTGTTTTTTAGTCACCGATCCACATCCAGGGTAACGCCATTACCTGTTGCATTGGGCGCGATTTTAAAAATAGAGCGGATATACATAGGATTAAATGGCAGGCACGCCAGCGGTTGCCCTCGGGCTCGCGCGCCAGTTAATCCCTACGCGTCCTCCTCCCCTTATACCTATAAGCGACAGTTACCCTCAGTAGGTCTGCTCCCCACCGGGCCTGAACCGGTTCGGTGCGGTGCGAATTGGGGAAAAGATTGCACCCGTTTTGGACGTCCTCTGTCGCAATAGTATTCCCGAACGAGAGTTGAGGAAGTTGAAGAATATGAATTGAAATCGTCAGCCGTTACAGGTGATATTAACCCGATTATGAAAGGGCAGCATTCGATAGATTTTAAGATTAGATGGTAAAAGATATTGCTAAAACATGATATATAAAAATATCCGTATCATTGACTATCATTGTACAGGCTTCTTAGAACACATTCTGCACTTTCAGGAAGGAAATAGGACAGAAATAGACTGATAAAAATTCCAACTAGAATCGCTATGCTAAAACTGAGAAGCGTTCCGAATAAGATGTATTCGCTGGTTTTTCGTTCGTTGAATCTCAAGATCGATTTGGCAGTAACTAATAGTCCTATTGCAGTATATTGGTGAAGCAGCATCAGTGTGTAGATCAAAAGACGCTCAGTATAGCCGATATACTTGCCTGCATTCTTCAGGCCATCAGAATCCTCAAATTCCGGCCTCCAGCTTTCAACCAATTTTGATATAAGAATACTGGCTGGCCGGAAAAGGACGATATATCCTGCCAACACGACAATTAAGCAAATCACAGTGGATGAAGACAGCCAAATTTTTAAAAAGGAAATTTCTTGATGCCAATTCAATGGAAATAATAAAGACAGGATTATTATGATTACTGCAAAATGTCCGAGTTGATCGAATATGAACGATTTCAGCGTATTATTAAAGTGGGTTTTTATCAAATCGATAATCAAATGGCTCAATAAAGTTAACACAAATACAAAAGCCGTCGTATATAAATTAAAGAATAGAGCCGATGCTATCCCTGCAAGAGTAGCCGCTACAAATGCGTGCAAATAAAGATATTTCGACCTCGATTTGTGCTCTTCTTTGTCTTTTACCCATTTGTCAGGCTGCAATACAAAATCAGAAATTATGTGGGAAAAGATCAGGTAGATTAAAAAGGAAAATATTAGCTCCATTTTAATCTCCTTTGTGATTAATTATGTGACTGTTAATTTTTATTTTAATCATCTCAGAATACCTTTCAACAATTCTTACCACAATATCGTAATCCGTCTTTTTTAGCCGTCTGCCGACCGCAGAGAAGCTGATATTTAGCTTTTCTCCGATTTCCTTTAAATTATAATCATCAAGCTTATACATCACCGCAGCACATTGCTTAGTCGTCCATTTGCTTATTAATCGATCAACTACTAAGCAATGAATATCCATTTCTGCATCTACTTCAGGCCAGGGCGTCTTAACAATCAGATTTCTATCTCCTTTCAAGTTTCTGTCCAGAAGTTGGCCGGAATTTCTAAATGCTTCGCCGGACATCTCACCGATGTTATAATTGTCCTTGCCAGTTGGGAGATAATCAATTTTTCCCAAGCCTATTGCGATTCTAGCGTCTAATCTTGGATAGGTTTCATCTACCTTAAAACTCGATATTAACTTTAGCCGCAAGATAATTGCATCTTTTATTGCGGAATCCGGATTTGACGTTGCTATCTGAAAACTATCTCCTCTAAAAATAGACGGAGGAACTAGTGAGTTTTTTTTCAAATAGTCCAAGGAATCACGAAGATCGTCGACCCAAGAACTGCCAAATCGTTCTGTAAGTCGAGTTGATCCGATAATATCTCCAGTCATCACTGCATATATTTTATCGTCCATAGTGGATTCCTTTTTCTACTTAGCACTATTTTGATAAAAACGTTACTTAAAGATGTCGGGAAAATCTTTAAGCAATTGCTGGCATGCGATTTAGGCAAACAGCATTCCCTTATGTTATCAATTTCAGTAAGCATGTGTTATTGTTTCTCTGATGGAAGCAGAAAATGATTTCAATTTCTATGATTGGAGCATGTGCTACTCCAATTTCTTTAATTGGAGCATATGTTACTCCAATTTCTGTAACTAGAGCATGATTTGCCGTACTCTGACTGAAGCAGATCTATGATGTGAGTATCTTGATGATCGCCGTAATCGGATCATCTCAACCACCGATTCCTCGCAGGGAATAGGCTTTCCCGTCGTTCTCGGCGAAGACTTCGAAAACAGAATCAATATAAGGAGGACATGTTTATGCCCTATTGGCTTGCCAAAGTGACGAAGATCGAACCGCGCAGCGGTTTGATCTTAATTAAATGGCGAGCACGCCGGCAGTTGCCCCCAGGCTTATGCGCCAGTTTTTCCCGATGCTTCCTCCTCCCCTTACACCTATAAGCGACAGTTACCCGCAGTGGGTCTGCTCCCTTCCGGGCCTGAACCGGTTCCTGCAATTATGGTACACGGGTCATTCCTCAGAAGGACCCATGGACCGGTGCTATCCCTACAGGACGGAGAATCATAGTTGGCAGCTGGACTGAACGCACAGCGCCCGAGGTCTTCCGTCAGCTTCGCCCCCCGCGTATCGACGATTTCGGGTTATAGGTGACGCCGAACCACCCGGACTGCCCGCCACTTTTAACATTGAGGTGTACAGCTAATAAAGCTAACGCAGAAAAGAGGTGCAAAATATGGCAGATGACATGGATGCAATTATGGGTTTCATCATGGGAAACAAGCAGCGTGAAAGGGTTGTCCAGATCCTGGGCTCCAAGGGGAAGATGGAGTCAGATAAGGTGGCCAAGGTCACTCATGTCCCTGCCCCGTCGGTCAAGAAGATACTGGCGGAGATGGCAGAGCGGGATCTGGTCAGTGAGGTGAATGGCATATGGGGGCTGACTGTGGCAGGAGCGGAGATAGAGAAGGAGCTCAAGAAAAGAGGCTGAGTAAACCTCTAATAGCCCTCTTCCCGGAGGAGATAGTCCAGTTTCTCTACGCAGTTCCAGGTTAAGATGAGCTGGGCCAGGCCGATGGCATTGACGTATTCTTCCCTTCGGTCGCTTATCATGCCGTCCGTTCCCAGGGACTCTCCAAGCTTCTTCTCCAGTTCAGAGATCATGGACTGATGAATCTCCCCGTCCATGGTCATGATCCCTACCCTTTTTCCGTAGTAGTCATCCCTCTGAAACTCAATGGAAAACTCATGCTCCGATCGGCGCAGAATCTTGGAGAGATCGATGTTCATGCTTACCTCGGACACGGGATGCTCCATTATCTCCATGATCAGCCGCACCGAGTACCAGTCCAGGGTGGACTGGGAATCGAGTAGAGAGGGATGAAAACGGGAGTCTTGAATCTTGATCACAATCTGGGCATAGATCTTCTGGATGTCCACATAGAGCTTGTAGTCCGGCTCGCGCTGTAGAATCTCTGCCATCACCTGTCCTGTCTCATAGCCCCGCTCGCCCACATCTCTCCTGATCTTCCACAGCCTTTTCACCGACCGGGAGGGATCCACGAATATCTTAAAGTCGATCTGGCTTCTCAGCCGCTCGGTGAAGAGGGGGTGAAGGCCCTCTACGATTATCACCGGCGCCGGGCCGAAGGGCACCGTCCCTGAGATCTCTCCGGTGCGGTGGTCGTAGACCGGTTTGTCTATTCTCTCATTTCTCCGCAGGGCTTCCAGATGCTCAGCCAAAAGGTCGAACTGATTGGCATCGGGGTGCAAGGGGGTGATGTTTCTCTCCTTTCTCTGCCTTCTGTCCAAAGAGTGGTAGTCGTCCATGGAGAAGGTGGCCACCATATCCTCCCCCAGGATCCTTCTAATGCCCCGTGAGATGGTGGTCTTACCCGATCCGCTGTCCCCAGCAATGCCAAATACGAATACCCGTCCCGATTCCCTGATTCTGTCCTTGAGCGATCTCATGAGAGCACAATGCCTCCAGAATGCAATTCTGGCTAAGAAATAGATGAATGTATGCCTTGGATGATTTAAGGCCTATTTGCTCTTCTTTTCCGCCACCAGATCCTCAAAATCCCGGGTTTCGTCGATGTCCTCAAGCTCCCTTTTCTCTATGAGGACGGTCTCCTCTATGCACTCCAGCTTTGTCTCACCGTCCACTATCACCACAGACTTGGTGCGGGCGACGGAGGAGAGACTGCTCATCAGCCGGGCCTTCTTGATTATGCTCTGGGAGAACTTGCCCACGCCCGTGAGGACCACCAGTTTTCCTTCCCTGGTTATGGCATTGAATGGCGCCTGAGCGGTGGGAACCACCTCAAAACCGATCTCCAGCAGCAGGCGCAGGATGTTGTCCGTCACCGGCCCCTTCACCTCTGCCACCGCCTCGGTCTGGAAGGGGTCTACCGGCTCGATCAGCTCCTCATTGAAGATCTCCTCCAGCTTCAAGGCCACATCCACCGAGGTGTCCATGTCCTCGACCTCGTACTTGCTAATTGTCCTGCGGGAGACGCCAAGCTCTGTGGCCAGGGCCCCCAAAGATATGCCTCGTGCCAGCCGGATCTGTCTCATCCGGTCTCCATCGATGCGCACATAAAGCCCGCCGTGCGCTGCATAGACCAGGGGCAAGGCCCCTTCCAGCAGGCAGTCTGCCAGGGTGAACAGGCTGAGAGTGGGAATGCCATAGCGGAAGTAGACCGCTCCCCTCTCCAGGTACTGGTCGCGGGTCTTCTCTCCGACCAGTATGGGGCTGGCTAATAGGTGCTTGGCCAGACGCCTGATCTCCAGGGCAGTCCTCTCATTCAGGCCGTCGATATTGGAGAGGATCTTCAAAAACAGGAACTGATCGTCTCTTCTGGCTGCCAGGTCGAAGCTCCTGGGACGGAGATAGCAGCGGTCAGAGGTAGAGAATCCTGCCTCTCTCAAAACCTCCTCCACATGCGCGGCAAGAAGCTCCTTATCCATCATTATATATGTCCGTTTGACCGCTATTTAAGCTTGACCATGTTTATTGGAATAGATGATACCGATTCTGAACGAGGCCTGTGCACCACTTATCTGGTAGGGGTGCTCATGGAGAGGCTCGTTTCTTGGGGGGAGATCGAGGGCCTGCCCAGGCTCATCCGCCTCAACCCCTGCGCCCGCTATAAGACCCGGGGCAATGCTGCCCTCGCCTTCAGCCTTAAGAGCAGCCGACCGGATATGGTGAAGAGAATCGCCCTCCAGACGCTTCTCGAGCTTTCCGACTTCTCCGGGTCCAACACCAATCCCGGACTGGTGATCGCAGAGGAGGTAACGGAGAGGATGAGGGCCTTCTATCGCTCTGCGGTCACGGAGATCCTCTCAATAGATGCCGCGAGATCACTTCTGGACGAAGAGGGGATATGGTACCGGGGCTTCAAGAAGGGAAGGGGTCTGATCGGCGCTCTGGCTGCGGTGGGGGCAGACCTGCCGGACTGGACCTATGAGCTGATAGCCTATCGGCAGCGCAGCCGCTGGGGCACGCCCAGGTTCATAGATCCCGCCACCGTATGGGAAGCGGACAGGCTCACTTATCCCCAGACCTGGGATACTGTGGACCATCATAACCAGAGAGTGGTATTCGCTCCCCATTCTGCTGATCCAGTCCTCTTCGGCATAAGAGGCTCGGATCCAGTGGCCATTAAAAGAGCATTTGAGACCATAAGATCTGAGCCGGTGGAGAGGTATGTGCTCTATCAGACCAACCAGGGCACAGATGCCCATATCCTCGAAGGCCAGATAGCCCGGGCAAAGGACAGCCAGAGCTACCGGCTGCACGGTTTCGTCGCCGGGCCGGCCAGGGTGATCGCTGGTGGACATGTATTCTTGACCCTTCATAATGAGGGAGTGGAGCTGAACGAAGGGGGCAGGATTGAGTGCGCAGCCTTCGAGCCCACCAAGAACTTCCGCAGTATCATAAAAGAGCTGCGGCCGGGGGATGAGCTGGAGGTCTTCGGTTCGGTGCGGGATGGAACGCTGAACCTGGAGAAGATCAACATCCTCCATCTTGCTCCCGAAAAGGTACAGGCAGCGCCCTTATGCCCTCAATGCCATAGAAGGATGGAGTCCGCGGGCAAAGGCCAGGGCTACCGCTGCCGTCGCTGCAAGACCAGATCATCCTCTCGCGAAATAGAGAATCGGGCCCGTGATCTTGAGACCGGGTTTTATGAGGTGCCTCCCTGCGCTCGCCGCCATCTCTCAATGCCTTTGGTGCGCTTGAAACAGAAGGATCTATGCATTCACCCCAGCCGCTAGACCACTTCAACTGTGAGCAATCAGTTGCAGGACGGTGGCGATTTAGGCGGGATGGTGTGCTGGCAAAGGGAAAAGAATGCAAAAAAGAGAAAAACTAAAGGTGGCCCATCGGCCACCAAATCCAGATGATTTATTTCTTGAAGGCGCCTTCCAGGGGCGGGACAACCTGCTTTTTCCTGGAGAGTACCTTTTCCTTGTAGATGGAGTTATTCTGGATCTTGCCGCCGAATGCCTTCTCAAATCCTGCCGCTGCCTGGGCATTTCCTACGAAGAGAATGTCGCTTGCTTCTTTCATGACATCGGTGAGCATCAGAACGATCATATCCAGACCTTCAGCGTCCTTCATCTTGTTCATCTCTTCCAGGATTGCCGCTCTCTTGGGCTCCAGGTCCTTCAGATCCATGACCTCGATCTGACCAACGCCGGACTTTGTGCCGGAGAAGTCGAACTTCTTGAAGTCTCCCAGGAGAATATCCTTGGCCGACTTGGATGAGACATCGCTCTTGGCCTTCAGCAGCTCCATACCGAAATTCATCGGATCGACGCCAGCGATTTTGGCCAGCTTCTCCACTGCGGTCTTGTCGCGAGGAGTGCAGGTGGGCGACTTGAATAGGACGGTATCTGAGAGGATGGCGGACATCATCAGGCCAGCCATCTCCTTGCTGATCGGCACATTGTTCATCTCATAGAGGTTCGCGATGATGCCGCCAGTCGCGCCCACCGGCTCATTGAGGAAGAATATGGGCTTTCCTGTAGCCAGGCCCCCTATCTTGTGGTGGTCCACGATCTCCACGATGTTCTCCATATTGAGATTGTCCACCGCCTGGGCCATCTCATTGTGGTCTACCAGTATCACTTTCTTGTCTGTAGCATCGGTGAGCTTCTCCGGGTAAGGAACCTTGAAGTGGTCCAGCAGGAACTTGGTCTCGGCATTTATGTCTCCTGCGGCGGCAGGTACGGCCTCTTTCATTCCCAGGGCGTTCTTCAGATTGGCATAGGTTATGGCAGATGTTACAGAATCGGTATCAGGACTCTTGTGCCCGATTACATAGATCTTGTCGGTCAAACGAAGCACCTCAGCATTGTTAATGTAGAACATCAACTTAAAGCTTACTATGAGTCGATTAATATATCGTATGTAGATAACTTTATTAATCATGGATGAATTCTTATAATGTCCCTTTCGAGGGCTGACACGAGCTTAGAATATATTCTGCTGTGAGTGCCGGTGCAGGATAGGGACTACAGGCCGCGTTGATAGGTCCTTATGGTAGGATACTGACTATCGTCTACCTATGACCATGAGACAACCCAAATGCGGTACAGACGCCCGTTGCGAGGGTTGCTGGCCTGACTGCGGATACCCATCGGATGACGTGCCAGAGTTAGTATCGGGCGACAAATTAATCTTCATTATGGCCTTTCTGAAGTTGTGAAAGGCCTGCTCATCACACTGGAGGGGATCGATGGCTCGGGAAAGAGCACAGCGATCCGCCGTATTGCGGCAAAGCTGAATGCGCTGGTTCCGGAAAGAACGCTGCTCATCACCGCTGAGCCCTCCAACAGCGCTGCTGGGAGGATACTGCGTTCAGAGATATTGAGGGAATCGACCGGTGAGCTATCATTTGCCGAGCACATGGAAGAGCTCTTCCTCTTCATGGCAGACCATGCCCGCCACCTGGCCGATACCATAATCCCATCTTTGGAGGCGGGGGCAATTGTCTTATGCGATCGGTATGCCGACTCCACCGCTGCCTATCAGGGGGTGACTCTGAAAGGGATTGTTCCCGATCCCCTGGTCTGGATCAGAGAGATCTACCGACCATGGAACCTGCGCCCGGACAGGACTCTCCTCTTCCTTTTGGATCCCCAATTATCAGTGCAGAGAATCAGCTCTCGTTCGGGGAGAGAGAAGTTCGAACGGCAGGAGTTTTTGCGCCAGGTGGACGGGAACTTTCGCAGGCTGGCATCCCTGGAGCCAGAGCGCTTTGTGATCATAGATGCGAGCCTCGATGAGGATGCGGTGGCAGAGAGCGCTGTATCTTCCATACTTGAAATGCTGACAAGCTCACTTTTCGGATAGGGCGATCTCTATTAGCCTCTTTGCCCAGGCCAGCTTCTTTCTTTTTCGGGGGGTCACGCTCTGGTCCTCAAAGTCAAAGCCCACCAGCTCAATTGAGGACGCCCCGAGCTCGACCGCCAGGAATACGGACCGATCTCCGTCTGTGAATCCTCCGAAGTTGTACAGTCCACCCGATGGCCGGCACTGGCAGGTGCCGATGACATTCTTCAGCTGGGGTACATATCTGGCTAAGGCATCCAGATTGTCTCCGTGAGCATGAACGACGATGATCGCTTTCTTCTGGCAGGCCTCCAGAATTGCAGGAAAGGGGCCGTCCAGGTCGGAGACCACAACATCCGGCACAATTCCCCTTCTTAAGAGAACTGCTGCCGCCCCGTCCGCAGCGATGCGGGCAGCATCCATAGGGGGCAGCGCATCGAGCTCGCGGTCAAGGGATGGAGCATTGCCAAATATCACCGCCTTTCTCCCGTGAATCCGTTCCTCTGCCGATGGGCGACAATCTCCGGAATCCTGCAAAAGCTCTGCCAGTAGATGTGCTCCCTCTTCGTCCCTGGCAGAAGAGAAGCCGAAGTCCTGCAATATCTGATTGTAGAATGGCTCCCACGTAGCGAACTGCATATTAAAAAAAGCGGGAGTGTTTCTCCCTCACTTAGTAGGTTCTTTGAAACTGGGCCTGGGTTGGTGCCTTAAAGCAGGTGCAATCAAAGATACCGGTTGCAGACTTGATGTACTTCTTTTCGGCAGAGGTCATGCTGTCAAAGCCGCTGAAGCAGCAGGGCAGCCAGTCCTCATTCTTCTGAACCAGACGGTAGGGAGTCTCCAGCGTCATGTTCTTCTCGATATGATAGGTTCCCCAGTAGTCTTCGTCTATCTCAATTGCTGGATTTCTCCAGGCAGTTTTCCTGATCGCGAGGTTCTCGGCGGTAAAGTCTCCGTCCTCCAGGCTGGCATAGTTGTCTGCGGCCTGCAGGACACCAATGTGAGCCTTTCCGTCGGTCATATCCTCATTTATAGTCATCTGGGTATAGCCAATGCCGAAGATCTCTGGATCGTAGGTCTTATTGAATACCTCTTTGACGACTATGTTCAACTCCTTATCCAGGGCATGGGCATACTCGACCTCATGATGCATGCTGGTGCCGGCGCGGTAGTTCTTTACCCAGGTCTTCTCCTTGAGCAGGGAGCTGTAGTCCAGGGGATTTGCTGCATAATATCCTGTTCCAACTGCAATCCTCATGGGCGCGTAGACCATGGAGACATCCTCTTTGAACTCGATGCAATTCTGATAATAATCATTGTAGTCTGCGTTGGCATCGTGGGTAAGGCGGTCCATATCCTGTAATGTCAAGAGAGACTCGCTGTTCAATGATCCACTGCCGTGGGCGTAATTTTTGACTGCTGTATTGCCCGCTTTGGCATAAATATAAGTCATGAAGTAGCCGTTACCCTGCACGCTCTGCTCGAAGTCGAATGTGATATTCTTTTGCAGGATAGCGTTGGTGTATTTATACCCCTCATTAATGTCATTATCGGTTGCTGCTAATGAATTCCCTGTGAAAGCAATCAAAATCATTGCTGTCAGCGCTGCTAGTCTGGCCTTCAGATCAATCCCTCCATCTACGCGAATATTGCCATTTCCATTAAATATTCCTTCTTTTTCTTTTGGTCAAATCACCTATTTCAATCTGTTGATTGCCTTTTGCAGGCAAAGACGGGATTTTGCCCTTCACGGCAATCATGTTAGACTCTTCTCTGCTATGGAGAGGTCAATTGAGGGTTTGATCCTTTTGGCCATTGCCCGGAGATAACCAAAAGGTTAATACGTAAAGGATTTCTCGATAGGTATTAATATGCTCGCTCCTGTTGATCTTATGGAAAGGCCATTTTTGATCATACCGCTTGCATCAAACAACTGAGCAGTGGAATAATCTGGGATGAGAATGGTGCACCTTTGTGCACTGGCCTGGCAATTCCATTTGATGAACGAGTTGGGCGTATAAAAAACCCATATGTATCGCGCCATAGAAAAGCGCTTCGCCACCCTGGCGAAGGATTCCCGGGTTTTTTGGTTCCGGAGCGGGACCAAACCCCAGCCGTGGGCTGGAACAGGAGGATAAACGGGGGATGCTGGCAGAACTAGAAGAGAAAAGAGGCAAACTCAGGCAGGAGTCCCTTGCCTTTAAGGATAGACGCAGCCAACTGAACGCAGAGGCGAGCAAGTGGGCAGCCAAAAGAAATGAGCTTAACAAGGCCACCAAAGAGTTGATCGACAAGGCCCAAGAGCTCAAGAAGCTGCGGGATGAGAATAACAAGAATGTGGCTGAATCCAAAAAGCACAGGGACGAGTTCAACGAGAAGACCAATCAGCTCTATGCCAGGATAGACGATATCCGCAAGAAGTACAACCTCACTGGCGATCGTTCGATAAGAGACTTGCGCCGGGAGATTGATCATCTTGAGTTTAGGCAGCAGACTGAGGTCTTGAGCCCAGATAAAGAGAAGCAACTGGTGGACAAGATTGCCTCCCTGCATGCGGAGTTCAAGAGTCGCAAGGAGCAGCTTGAGAAGAACGAGGAGCTGAGGAAGCTTCTGGATGAGGCTCAAGCATTGAGGGATGAGGCATCAAAGCACCACGATGACGTCACAAAGTACGCAGAGCTGGCCCAGGAATACCATGATCAGATGATTGCGACCTTCAAGGAAGCCGATCAGACCCGTGCGGAAGCAGATGCCGCTCACAAGGAGTTTGTAAAGGCCCAGGAGGCTGCAGATGAGCAGCATAAGGAGTTCATCCGCACCCAGCGAGAGGTTCGCGACTTCGAAAAGGTGATCATGGGCTTGAAGAAGAAGAATAAGGATATCAAAGAGGATCGCGCCAAAGAGGTTGCCAAGCGCGAGGCAGAAGAGATCCTTACCCACTTCCGGCAGGGCGAAAAGCTGAATACGGCAGATCTGCTAAGGTTGCAGCGTGCCGGCCTGGTCTGAAAGGCTCGAAAATTTCCACATAATTGGGCAGATAAAACTGCCCTTTCTCAGATTTTAGCATTTCTTGATTTATGCTTGGGCTTGCCCGATGTTTTCGATCCAGTCAAGTGGCAGCGTTTTGCCCATTCTGCTGGGAATCGATTTACAGGACCGCAAGCTTTTAGAGCAGCAGATCCGATCTCGGAGTGATGAACGAAATCCGCCTCCTCTTCGGAAGGCCGGCCATCCCTGATAGAAAGGATCTCATATCGGCAATAAAGGATCTGCAACATCGATATGGTTGTATTGTGCAGGCTCTGGATGCAGATAAAGTGGTAAGCAATAGGCATATACTCTTCGCCACGGAAAAGGCCTTATCCGCCTTCTCTCAGAGAAGAAACATCGCCAAGGATGTTGGCATGGAGATAATGAGATATGCTTCCGGAGAGAGGCAGATTGAGAGGGCCCTAAATATGGGTGTATCAGATAAGACCGAGCGCATAGCCCTCGTCCTCGCCAGCCTGGGGGGCCAATGCAACTGGCCAGATGAAATAGAGCTGTCTAGACTTCTAAAGCCGGATGGACTGGGCTGCTCCTGCCGATACAATGCGGTAAAAGAGGTTTTTAATATCTCTTCTGCAGAGCTTGATTCGGTGGGAGAGGACAGGATAGAGGATCTGGTTATCGAGAGAGTTGCCCTGGCGGATACATACCGCTGAATTGTATAGAGAAAGGATGAGTTCTACAATGAAGGAAGAATTCTATACCCAGAAGCGTTGGCTTAACTGGATGAACAAGGTGAAGGACAGCAACTTCAAGCTCACAGAATCCGATGATAAGAACTCGGGAGCGGTCTTCATCTATATCATGGACGATGTGGTTTTGGCCTGTCTCAAGGTCATTGCCCGCTTTGAAAGAGAGATCATAAGCGCTGAAGAGGCTTTGGACGATATCGAGGCCATCCGTTCAATTGTCTTCCAGGAGCACGAATCTCTTGGAGAGGATGCCGATCTGATGATAGAATCGCTCAAGACCTCGCTTGCTGCGGTATTCGTCTCCAGCCAGCGCTATATCACCGGAAGCTTCGATCGGGAGAGCCCCCTCGATGAGCTGGTGGCAAGGGCAGTAGCGGCAGAGGAGAAGGAGAACCTGGATGAGGCCTTCGATCTGCTCAGTCAGGTGGGGGCCAGGGTGATCGGTGGGGAGAATCTTCCCGAGATCGGCGAGCTGCCTTATTGTATGACTGCCGAGCTGATGGACGGCATTGATGCCATCTCCGCGGCCATGATAGGCGATGACAGCTATAAGGATGAGGACGGATCGGAGGATACAGGTGAGGGTGATTAGTCTCGCTTAATTCTGCCCTGTTTTTCCTTCGATGAGAAAATAAAGGCCAAAAAGAAGCCTCTAGCCTATCCTGGTTGTCACCTCACATCCATTTTCCAGAATCAGGACCGTATGCTCTGCCTGGGAGACCAGCGCTCCCTCAACCTCCCATAGTACCGGGTATCCGTGCACAGCACCGCTTCGCACGAGATGCATCAATGCATATTCCGCCCTCTCGGCCTTCAACCACCGTCTGGCGAAAGGTAGCGTCTTATAGCTCTCCACGATCTCCTTCATCAGGGCTCTGGCCGCGGGAAGCCTCTGGGGCCGGGACCCGCTGAATCCATAGATCTCAGTGATGGGCGCCTCGCTGATCCTCCCTGAGCCATTGGTGGCGAAGGGCTCAATGGCGATGACATCCCCCTCTTTTAGGGTCACTCCCTTATCCATTCTCTTATTCGGCACCGCTGGCAGGTCATGAGCGATATAGCGAGAGAGTCCATGCCCGGTCAGATTGTAGACCGGTTTGTAGCCGTAGCCAACTATGGCCTCCTCTATCGCCTTTCCAATATCAGCAGTGCTCACCCCCGGCCCGACCAGTTCCAGGGCGGCATCCAGACCCGCCTGGGAGGCCAGGGCCAGATCCTCGTGGCCGCTAAGGTCTATGGTGATGGCAGCATCGGCGATGTAGCCGTCCACATGCACTCCCACATCCAGCTTCACCATATTCTCGGCAAATACGCTCTCGTCCTTTGGCGAGGGTGTATAATGAGCCGCGCTCCGGTCCAAAGATATGTTGCAGGGAAATGCAGGCAGGCCGCCCTTTGACCTTATGGCCTCCTCCACGAACTCGGCCACCTCCAGCAGGGGCACGCCTACATCTACCTTCGGCTTTGCCTCCTGCAGCACTTCGGCCAGAATTCGTCCGGCCTTCCGGTAATTATCTAGAATTTCTGCGTCCATCATTATCACCAAATGGCAAGCCAGCTATAAATGCTCTGTCGAGCTCTTTTTCAGAGGACGAGATCCTTTCTGCAGCGGGTGAGGTTCTCGCATCCTTTATCTCTCACTACCAGAAGATCCTCCAGTCTCACTCCACCGATATCTGGATAGTATAGGCCCGGCTCTACGGTCACTACCTGCGAGCTTTTCAATATCTCCCCTCCTTCGCTTAGGGAGGGCAGCTCATGCACATCCAGCCCCACGCCGTGCCCGGTGGAATGGGTGAAGCCACAGCCATCCCTCTCCGAATAGCCCATCTCCTGGAAGACAGCGGAGACTGCGGCATGGACCTCCTCTCCTGATATGCCGCTTCGAATGGCACCGATCCCTGCCTCCTGGGCGGCAAGAACGGCATGGTAGAGCTCTTTTACCTCCCCAGGAGCCTCTCCTCGAAGGACGGTGCGAGTCATATCTGCGTAGTAGCGGTTAGTCTTGGACCGGGGATAGATGTCGATTACAATGGGGGAATTGGCCGGCAGGGGACCCGTCCCTCGCGCATGGGGTTCGGCAGCCTGGGTGCCGCCGGCAACGATGGTGTCTTCGGCCTCGCAGCCATCCTCTAGGAGGGAGATATCAATGGCCGATCGAATCTGCTCAGCGGTAAGGGGCTGGCCCTGACGGTATAGGATATCTCCTCGAGGCTCAGAGCAGGCGATAAGCTCCACTGCTCGTTGCATCGCCCTCTCGCAGGCCCTCTGGGCAGTGGTTATGCAATCGATCTCCTGGGGGCTCTTCTTCGACCTTGCCCGCCTGGCCGGGCTCTCCAGGACCTGGATGTCGAAATGCCTGGATAAAGGCTGGAATATCCCTATCGGGAAGCTGTATGCAACTCCTAAGCGCAATACGCCGTGATCCCTCAAAAAATCCTTCAAGGCCTCTATGTAGGCCAGCTCCGGCTTTCCGCAGCTCTTCAGCTTCTCCATGATATGGTAGTCCCTGGTGCTTAGAACCTCATCTGCACAGGACTCCTTCTTTGCTCTGCTCTTTTCCATGGAGGAGATAAGGATCGAAGTCTTTTCCTGGAAGAGGATGGCGAACCTGTCCCCAGCAAGAAAATGGGAGAGGTAATACATATCCGAGTTGCTTATGCTATCTCCCACAAAGAGAAAGCCATCAATGTTTGATGAATCAAGAAATCTCAGAATATCCGATGACACGAAGTGCTACCTGCGAATGGATGAGGTCAGCTCAGAGATAAAAGAGGCCACATCCCGGCTTTTCTCAACAGCGGTGCCCGTGACTATCAGATCGGCTCCGGCGGCCACCAGCTCTGCGGCTGCTGCACCGCTTCTTATGCCACCGCCCACAATGATCAGCACATCGCCCAGCAGCTTCTTCGTCAGTGCCACCATGCTCGCGGGCACCGGCGAGTCCGCCCCTGAACCGGCCTCCAGATAGACCAGCCTCATTCCCAGGTACTTCCCCGCCAAAGCGTATGCACAAGCCAGCTCCGGCTTCTTTCTGGGTATCAGGCGGGCATCGCCCACATAGCCCACCGTCCCACCGGGCTCGATGATGATATAGGCCATCGGCAAGGCCTCCAGGCGGTAGCGCAGCACCAGAGGCGCTCCCATAGCCTGGTTCTCAATGAGGTAGTTGGGAGAGCGGCTATTTAGCAGGCTCATGAAGAAGACGGCATCGGCGTTCTCGCACAGCCCAGCTACGCTTGCCGGAAAGAGGATGACCGGAAGATCGGTCACCTTCTTGATCTCAGCCACGGTCTGGTGCAGGAGGGCACCCGTCGCCCCTACCGAGCCACCTACCATGATGGCGTCCGTCCCCCCCTGGCTTGCCGCCTGGGCCATCCTCCCTGCTTCCTGGGGGGTCTGGGAATCAGGATCGATAAGGGTTAAGTGGCCCGCTCCGTGCTTTTTTACAGCATCCCTCAGGTGCAGCTCGACCCTGCCCATCTCAAAAGTCATTTTCAATCTAAGCGGTCTTGTTCTCCTTGGACTTCATCCTCAGGCCTTCGTAGCCGCATTTGCGGCAGCGTGTAGCTTTTACCGGGTTTCGCGCATTGCAGCGCATGCATATCTTGAGGTTCAAGATTCTGTTTTCTGCTTCTGGAAATCTAGCCATAATAATCAGCTCTTCGTCGCAACTTACTCTGATATGAAACTTTGCATATTTTTAGCGCCGGGGTTGGGATTTTCCTGGCGGGTCTCTTGCGCCCCGTCATTTTGAACCCAAGTGTCCCTGGAAGGGACAACAGGTCTCGAGCCTGCCGCGTTTGAACTTCCGCCGGCCTACGGCCGCCCGGAATTTGTCCGCTCTGCCACCCCGGCTCAGGTTAGACACCCTCTGGCCCATGCTTTATATCTGTTGCTCCCCTGAATGCCTCCCTCAGGAGTATGTTATGTCCCTTCGAGAAGAAGCTCTAGCCTTTCATGAAGCCGTCATGGGAAAGATTGCCGTGCACAGCAAGGTGCCCTGCGCCACCAGCCGGGATTTGAGCCTGGCCTATACCCCGGGAGTGGCCGCACCCTGTCGCGAGATCGAGAGGAATCCGGATGACGTCTATCGCTACACTGCCAAGGGAAATCTGGTGGCAGTGGTAACGGACGGGACTGCCGTGCTGGGATTGGGCGATATAGGAGCTCTGGCCTCCATTCCGGTGATGGAGGGCAAAGCGATACTGTTCAAGAACTTCGCCGGGATAGATGCCTTTCCAATAGCTGTCGCCTCTAAGGATCCTGAGGATATAGTGAGGACTGTGGCCCTGATCGAGCCGGTCTTCGGAGGGATAAACCTGGAGGATATCAGTGCTCCCCGCTGCTTTGAGGTGGAGGAGAGGTTAAAGAAGGCCCTGACGATCCCGGTATTTCATGACGATCAGCATGGGACGGCAGTGGTCGCCCTGGCAGCTCTGATCAATGCCCTCCGCCTGGTAGGAAAGGACTTTCGGGATCTAAAGGTAGCAGTGAGCGGGGCAGGGGCTGCAGGGGTTGCCGTCACCAAGTTCCTTTTAAGCTTCGGAGCAAAGGACGTCATACTCTGCGATAGCAGAGGAGTGATTCATAAGGCTCGGCCGGACCTGAACCCCTCAAAGCAGGAGATCGCAGCTCTTACCAATCCACGCAATGTCACCGGCACTCTGGCCGATGCCATTCGTGGGGCGGACGTCTTTTTGGGGCAGGAATAGTGACCCCAGACATGGTGAGCAGCATGGCTGGGGATGCCGTGGTATTTGCCATGGCCAATCCCGAGCCGGAGATCATGCCCGAGCTGGCACTGGAGGCGGGGGCGGTTGTGGTGGCTACCGGCCGCTCCGACTATCCCAATCAGGTGAACAATGTCCTCGGCTTTCCTGGCATATTCCGGGGTGCTCTGGACGTGCGGGCCAGCGATATCAACGAACAGATGAAGATGGCTGCCTCTCGGGCTATAGCCAGTCTGGTGGAGAGCGTTACCCGGGAGTGCATCATCCCCTCTCCCCTGGACAGAAGGGTGGTTCCCGCGGTGGCGGAGGCAGTGGCCCGGGCGGCCATAGAGAGCGGCGTTGCCCGGGTGCCCGTCGATCCAGTCCAGGTGGGACGGAGGGCGGAGGAGATGGTGAGGACGCTGGAGAAGGATGTCTGTTGAATGCCTCCGATCGGATTGCCTTCTGATGGCGGTAAAGGAGCGCAAGGGCTTCTTTCCTTTTCAGCCTCGTCCCTGAACCACCAGGTATTAACCATCGGGCATCGCTAATTGCATAGAGTGAATTTCATGAGCAGGCAGTCAAAGAAGAGAAGAGACAGCCCGGAAGTGATCAGGAAAAGGCTGGAAAACAGCCTCCCCTGGTGCTTGTCCCGCTGGTTTGCCCGCCGCACGGGGCGCAGAAAGTAGATCGAATGAACTTTTTTTTGATTAGATTGAATTTTGCGCCGGCCGCCTTTTCAGCTCTCTTCTGCCATCAGATATCCTGTCACTGCTCCAGTTACCTCTGAGGTAGAACATCTGCCGCCCAGATCCGGCGTCCTCACCCCCGCCGACAGCGCCTTTTTCACCGCCTCCTCCATCCTGCCTGCCGCCTCCAGCTCGCCCAGCCACCTCATCATCATGGCAGCGCTGCGAATGGCTCCCACCGGATTGGCAATCCCCTTTCCGGCGATATCAGGAGCGCTGCCGTGAATGGGCTCGAACAGAGCGCGAGACTTCCCAAGATTGGCGCTGGCGCACAGCCCCAGGCTTCCTATCACCCCTGCCGCCTCGTCGCTCAGGATGTCTCCGAAGAGGTTGGTGGTGACCAGGACATCGAACCTCTGAGGGTTAGTCACCAGGTTGTAGGCGGCCGCGTCCACCAGCATATCCTCATAAAGAATGCCCCGCCGCTCCGCCACCTCCCGGCAGGTCTGCAAAAAGAGCCGGTCGCTTCGCAGCACATTGGACTTATGGATGATAGTAAGACGGCGGCGTCTCGCCGCCAGGTCGCATGCAGCCTCTGCGATCCTCTCCGAACCGCGACGGGTTATCACCCTCAGGGTACGCGATTCCTCCACCCCCACCTCCTCCACTCCGGAGTAGAGCCCCTCAGTATTCTCCCGCACAATGATGAAATCAAGGTCATGGGACTGGAAGGGCCGGATGTTGGCATAAAGGTCCAGGGCCCGGCGCAGCCTTAAGAGAACGCTTCTGTAATTGGGATCGGGTGGGGTGGTGATTGCACCCAAAAGAATGCAGTCGCAGCCAGAAATCTCTTCCAGATCATCTTCGTCCATCGCTTCCCCCGTCCTCTTCCAGCGGCCCAGGCC
>ENA-UOOE01000446-UOOE01000446.1-fermentation-metagenome-genome-assembly--contig:-NODE-446-length-40792-cov-6.533937_pt1 | contig 40792 bp, 39 predicted proteins | sample MGYA00245776_ERZ724021 | MGnify/ENA primary metagenome ERZ724021 (study PRJEB28704, sample SAMN03018321) | fermentation metagenome | biome: anthropogenic terrestrial biome; feature: soil; material... | reverse complement strand
ACCAAATCAAAGATTTGGGATATCTGCTTTTCCCACTAAGTAAGATTCATTGATATATTTCTACCGTAGTTTTAAGTCCAACATATTTTTTTAGTATATCCATATCTTCATTAGATAGAGCAATACATCCATAAGTCCAGTCATATTTAGAACCACCACCATGTATTCCTATTTCCCCTCCAAGTGGAGTATGCCAAGGTGGCTGTTCCTTGTTGTTTATTGCCAATTCTATTCTGTCATAAGTAAATTTACCTATAACTTCCTTATTTAAAGCTTCTTTTGCGTCATCTATATTCGGATAACTTATCCCAAAATAATAATCATATTTACTTTTAGGATTTGTATAACATATGTAATAGGTACCTTCTGGAGTTTTTAAATCTCCTTCTTTTTCTTTTTTACCCGAGGGAACTCTTCCAAGTCCAACTTTAAATCTTCCAATTAATTTATCATCTCCAAAAAGCTCCATTATCCTTTTTCCTTTATAAATTTTTATTGAAGTCTTTTCTGGTTTTTGCTCTGGAGATTGAAAAAACAATTTTCCTTTCTCCAACTGTACGTCTTTTTCAGTTACGTTATTTTTAGTTGAAATATTTTTTAATTCATTTTGCCTAATATATCTTTTTATAGATAACCCAGAAATAGTTGCTATTACAACTGTGCCAAAAACCAGAAACAACAATGGGAAAACTATATGCTTATTTTTCATAATCACCACTTACCTTTTGTAGTATTTTTATTATCCTTTAATTTTACATTAATTTATCAATCTATGCCAATTATACTTTTTATCCATTCTATTATATTTTTATTTTTCTTGTCCACTTTTTTATATTGCTCCACTCTTTGGTTATATACTTTAAACTTGTCGTTATAATTTTTCACGTCTGTATTATATTGTTCAAGTTGAGTATTATATGCTATGACTACATTGTTCCACTTGCTGGTTTCTCCTTGAGACTTCGTAGAATCTACCTGACTTTTCAATTTTTCCAAATCACTTTGTTCCTTTTGAAGGTTATTTTTCAAATTTTGAATTTCATTTTGGCTTTGCTGAATACTTAAATACATTTCATTAACTGTAATACTATTTGCAGAATACTCCCTACTGGATCTCATATCCACAAGTGCTGCTGCACAAATAATCAAAAATATTACAATTACGATAGAAATCTCACACAAAATATATTTTAATTTTGATTTTAATCTTTTCATATTTGATTTTAATCTTTTCATAGCTATCCTCTCCTACCTTAAAGTGGAAAAATACTATTAAATATATAATACACCATACATAATTATAATATTATTGGTAAGACAAAAAGTATACTAAAAAGCTGATGACAAAATTTACCTGCCATCAGCTTTTTACTACAAAATTATATAGAGAAATATCAGATATATATTTTAACAGTTATTAAAAGTATTCATTATAAATTTTAATTATATCTTCCACCATGGCTTCAAGACTAAATGTATTGTGAACTGAAACATCACAATATGCTTTATAGATGTCATATCTCTCATCATAAATTTTTTTTATTTCATGAATTCCTTTTTTTAAGAGCGGTCTTCCTGATATATCTACATCAGAAATTATATTTTCTAAAGGCCTATCAACAAAAACTATAATTCCATTTTTCCTTAAATTTTCTATATTACATTTATTTTTTATTACTCCACCTCCCGTTGATATTACAACATTACTTTCTAAACTTACTTCTTCCACTGCCTTTGATTCTAATTTTCTAAAATACTCTTCTCCATTTTTAAAAATTTCTGGAATACTGCTTCCATTTTTACTTTCTACATAATCATCTAAATCTATAAATTTTTTATCTAGTTTGGAGGCCAAAAGCTTACCTATGGTAGTCTTACCACATCCAGGCATGCCTATGAGAACTATGTTTTTAATACCTGTTTTCATAAATACCACCTCACTTGCTATATTCTATCCTTATCAGTTCATCATATATTTCATCTACAATTTCTAAAGATATTTTCCTCTGCTGCCAAATTTCTTCCGAAGCAGCAGCTTGAGCTACTAACATATATAGTCCATTTGCAATTTTAAGTCCTATTTCTTTTCCCATCTTTAAAAAAAGTGTATATTCAGGATTGTATATTAAATCTACAGCTGTATTGAATTTGGCCAATGTTTTTTTATTCATAGGACAATCATTTAGATTAGGATGCATACCACAAGGAGTACAATTTACTACTATATCCCCATTCTTTATTTCATCCAGCTTTTCATAGGAAATAACTTCAAATTTATTTTTGTCAAAGTTTTCAGGATGTCTACTTACATATGTAATATTTTTGCCGCCTTTGTCTAAAATATATCTGACTACAGCTTTGGATGCCCCTCCTGTACCAAGTATAACTACATTTTTATTCAATACATCTATCCCATTCTTTTTTAAAGTAAGGCCAAAACCATAGTAATCTGTATTGTATCCTTTTAAGCTGTCTTCCTTAAACTCTATAGTATTTATAGCCCCTATATTTTTTGCCTCTTCTGATATGTCATCCATATAATTCATAACATCAATTTTATAAGGTATTGTAACATTTGCTCCCCTACAACCTAAAATTTTTAACGCCTCTATACTTTTATCTAAATTATGAGGTTCTATTTCAAATAAATTATATTCCCCTTTTATATTTAACTTCTGCAAAATCAATTTATGTATTATAGGTGAAAAACTGTGTCCCAATTTTTTACCTATAAGCCCATAAAAATCACTCATGCGAATTACCCCCTATTATTAGCAGTCTCTTTTATAGTTTCCTAAAAGTTTAAAATATACACTTTCTTCTTCTATGCCTTTCAGAGCGTTTACAGTATTTTTTTCCATTATGTTACCATAAAAATCAATATAAAAGAAGTACTGCCAGGACTTGTCTATTATAGGTCTTGATTCTATTTTAGTCATATTTAAATTATTTTCATGGAAATGTTTTAAAACGTTGTGAAGAGTTCCTGGTTTGTGTGGTAAAGTAATCAGTATACTTATCTTGTCACATTGTTTATCGTGTTTCATATCTTTTCCTATTATTATAAACCTAGTGTAATTATTACTATTGTAGTTTATATTCTCTTCTATTATGTCAAGTCCATATAGTTTTGCTGCATTTTTGCTTCCTATAGCAGCTTTACTTTTAATGTTCTGCTCACTTATATATTTTGCACTTCTAGCTGTATTAAAATAAGGAGTTAGTTTCCATTCTCTATGTTTTTCTAAAAATTTACTACTCTGCATAAATGCTTGACTGTGAGAATAAACTTCTTTTATATCGTAAATAGATGCTCCTTTTACTCCCAATAAATTATGATTTACTTCTATACATTTTTCTCCAATTATATGGAAATCATATTCTCTCATAAGGTCATAAACTTGCGGTATACCTCCCGTAGAAGAATTTTCAATAGGGAGAACACCGTAATCCACCATTCCATTTTTTAGAGCCTCAAATACATCTCTAAAATTTTCAAAATTCAATGCTTCTGAATTACTTCCAAAATACTCAAGAAGCGCTTCATGACTAAAAGATGCAGGAACTCCTTGAAATCCAACTTTAAATACATCACTACTTTGATCTTTAGGTTTAATTTCACTGTCTATATAAGATTGTTCAAGTTCCTTTTTCTGAATATTTCTGCTTATTTCCATGACATTTTTTAAAAAAGTTTTAGTTTCATCTTTTATGGACTTATCCTTAAGCTGTTTTAGGTTAATCCTTATAACTTCCTCTTCTCTTGATTTATCAAGTATGTCCATAGAATTTTTCTTTTTATATTCTGCCACTTTACGAGATACTTCTGCTCTCTTTTCAAAAAGCTCAATCATTTCTCTATCTATTTTATTTATCTCTTCTCTTAAATACTCTAAATCATCCAATATAATTACCTCCACAAGTAATTTACTATTCCATCAAATTAAGCAGTGAAAGTGCTGCAGCTGCTTCTATCACTGGTACAGCCCTAGGTACAATACAAGGATCATGCCTTCCTTTTATCTCTAAAAGTGTATCTTCTCTTTTTTCAATATCTACAGTTTTTTGAGTTTTTGATATAGACGGGGTAGGTTTTATAGAAGTTCTAAATATAAGCGGCATTCCATTTGTAATTCCCCCTAAAATTCCTCCATTATTATTAGTATAGGTTTTTATGGAATTATCATCTGACATAAAATATTCATCATTTGCTTCAGAGCCCCTCATTTTTGATATATTAAAACCTTCTCCAAATTCTACTCCTTTTACTGCAGGTATAGAAAATAAAAGCCCCGAAATAGTACTTTCTACGGAATCAAAGAAAGGATCTCCTATGCCTGATGGCAAATTTATAACTGCAGTTTCTACAATTCCTCCTAATGAATCTCCTTCTTCTTTTACCTTTAAAATATACTGCTGCATTTTTTCACCACAGTTTTCATCTAAAACTGGAAATTTATTTTCAGAAAGTTTTTCTAAACTACTTTTTTCTATAGACGTAAAATTAAAGGATTTTATATCTTCAATTGTACCTATACTCTTTATATGACTACCTATAAATATACCTTTCTCCTCTAATATTTTTCTGCATAAAGCTCCTGCAAAAACTATAGGTGCTGTAAGTCTGCCAGAAAAGTGTCCGCCCCCCCTATAATCATTAAATCCTCTATATTTTACTCTTCCCGTAAAATCAGCATGGCCAGGCCTTAAAAGGGATGCTGTTTTTTCATAGTCTTTAGAGTGAGTATTGCTGTTTTGTATTACTGCACAAAGTGGAGTTCCCGTAGCTCTTCCATTAAAATATCCACTTAAAATTTCAAACTCATCCTGTTCTTTTCTAGGAGTAGAAAGTTTGCTAAAACCTGGTGCTCTCCTTTTCATCTGCTTTTTTACATATTCCACATCAATTTCGGTTCCAGCCTTTAGTCCATCTATTACAATGCCTATAGCTTTTCCGTGGGATTCTCCAAAAATTGATAACTTTATTTTATTTCCCCACACTCCACTCATCTATATTACCTCCCAATTGTCTAAAATCTTCCCAGAAACCAGGATATGATTTTTTAACATATTCAGCTTCTTCTATTATCATAGGATTTATACATTTTGAAGATATAACAGCTAGTGCCATTGCTATTCTGTGATCCCTCCAACTTGTAACTTTTCCTCCCTTAAGTCTTTCCTTGCCATTTATGATAAGTCCGTCTTCTTTTTCTTTCACATCTGCTCCAATTTTATTTAATTCTGTAGATATGGCCTTGAGCCTATCTGATTCTTTAATTCTAAGTCTAGCTGCATTTGCAATTTGAGTGGTTCCACTGCTTACAGAAGCCAGGGATGCAAGTACTGGCACTAAATCAGGACACTGGGAGGCATCTATGTACGTTCCATAAGTTTTAGAAGGATTGATTTTTAAAGTATCACCTTTTTCCTCAATTTTAACTCCCATGTCTTTTAATATTTTAATTATAGCCTTATCTCCCTGCAGGGAATCCATATTGAGTCCAGATGTTATAATCCCATCTCCAAGCACTCCTGCAGCCATCCAAAAGGCTGCCTGAGAAAAGTCTCCCTCTATGCTGCAGTTATTTTTTTTATATGTTTGATTTCCTCTAATTATAAATTCTTCATAGTCTTTTTTATCTACATAAACTCCAAACTTCTTTAACATATCAAGTGTAATATCCACATAAGATTTGGACTCAAGTTCCGTGGTTACTACTATTTTTGAATCTCCATCTAAAAGCGGCAGTGCAAACAAAAGACCGCTTATAAACTGGGAACTTATATTTCCCTTTACTCTGTATTCTCCAGACTTTAACTTTCCATTTATAGTTAAAGGTAATTTTCCTTGAAAATTGCTGTAAAAAATTTTTTGCTTGTCGAATATATCATAGTAAACATCCAGAGGTCTTTCTACTAATTTATCTTCTCCCGTAAAAGTTACTTTTTCCCCTAAAGTTGCAGCTATAGGTATTAAAAATCTAATAGTGGAACCAGATTTAAAACAGTGTATATTTGAATTCTTTATTCTAATACTAGATCTACCTGTTACAGTTAAAGTATGTTCATCCTTTTTAATGTCTACCCCTAAAGCTTCCAAAGCACTGCAAGTAGCTTCTATGTCTTCTGAAAAATCTACATTTTTTATACTGCTTTCCCCTTCAGCTAAAGCAGAACATATAAGTGCTCTATGACATACACTTTTAGAGGATGGAACTTGTATTTGCCCTTTAAGTTTAGTAGGTTTTATAGATACATATTTCATAGACTGCTCCTTTTCCATTTATTTGATTAAATTTTCAGGAAATAAAAAGTTAGCTACCTCCGACAATTTAGTGTTTCTTATCTCACCCTTTCCTGTTTCTTCAATCATTATTAAATTAATTCCATTTTTATCTGAAGATTTTTTATCCAATGCTATAGACTCCACTAAGACATTTTTATCTACATCCTCTATATAAACTGGCAGGCCATACTTTTTTAAAATATTTACCATATAAGAATAAGTTCCCTTTTTAGTAATAGACAGCTCTTCTGTTCTTCCTGTTATGTATGCCATACCAATGGAAACTGCTTCTCCATGGCTATATTTACTATAATTATAATATCTTTCAATAGCATGACCCAAAGTATGTCCAAAATTTAGCAGCATCCTGTTCCCTAAATCTTTCTCATCTTCTTCTACCAGCTGCTTTTTTATACTGCAGCATTTATATATTATATATTCAATACTGTTTAAAGCTTCTTCTTTATTTTTGTAAGAATTTAAATCTTCTAAAATGGTTTTATCCTTTATAAAACCATACTTTATCACTTCAGCCATTCCGTCACTAAAAAATCTATCACTTAAAGTTTTAAGTACCTCTGGATCTATAAATACAACATCAGGATGATAAAAATTTCCCACTAAATTTTTCCCCCAAGGAAGATCCACCGCTACCTTCCCACCTATACTACTGTCTACCTGTGCCAAAAGTGATGTTGGTATTTGAACATAACTTATCCCTCTCAAATAAGTAGCTGCTGCAAAACCTGCCAGATCTCCAACTACCCCTCCTCCAAGAGAAACTATTACATCCTTTCTCTTTATCTTCAATTCGCATAAATTTTCATATATTTTTTTTAACATATCCAAACTCTTGCTTTTTTCCCCTGGTTCTATAGATATAATATTTACTTTGAATCCATTATCCAAAAAAGATTGTTTCAACTCTTCCATATATAGCTTTTCAACATTTTTATCTGTAATTACAACTAAAGTTCTCCCCTCATAAAATTGCCGTAATTTTTTCCCTATAGAATTTAAAATTCCTCTTTCTATACAAATTTTATATTGCTTTTTTTTTAGATTTATATTTATGGAAATTGTATTCACAAAAATCACTGTCCTTATCTTTTAACTAATTCTCTTCTATTCGAAGATGCTTTTTCAAAAATATTCTTTATAGAATCTATGTCTTTAGATATTATAGCTTTTTTCAGTAAATTAATACTTTTTTCAAACTTTTCTATTTCTTCCACTAATATATCCGAATTCATAGTAAATAATTCAGTCCACAGTGAAGTGTTAATTTGAGCTACTCTAGTTGCATCCCTAAAACTTCCGCCTGTAAATAATTTTATATTTTCTTCATTTTCTTCCTGTGAATTCATAAGAGCTACAGCTATAACATGTGGAAGTTGACTTGTAAAAGTAATTATTCTGTCATGTTTTTCCGGGCTTATACAAGTTATATTACTGCACCCTATTTTTCTAGCTAGTTTATCTATTAAGTCAATTCCTCTTGAGGTATTTTTAGAAGTAGGTGTTATTATGTAATTTGCACCTTTAAAAATATCTTTAGAAGCTCCATCTATACCTTTAAATTCATTGCCTGCCATAGGATGTCCAGGTACAAATTCCAAGTACTCTGGTAAAAATGAATTTATTTCACTTACCACACACTGTTTTATACCTGAAGTATCCGTTATAATGGCCCCACTTTTTAAATATTTAAAGTTGTCTTCTATAAATTTAACTGTATCTTTAGGATAAAGGGCAATTATTATAAGATCAACTTCCTTTAAAAAACTTCCGCCATTTTCATAGGCTTTATCTATAATCCCCATGTTTAAGGCACTTTCAAGTGCGCTTTTATCTTTATCTATTCCAATAATCAATTCAGTATTCAGGGGACTTAGGGCCATGGCATACGAACCACCAATAAGCCCCATTCCCACAATTGCTACCTTAAGTTTAAAATCAGAATCCTCCAACCAATATTCCCCCTGTCTTAAAATTTTTTACATATTTACAGTATCATATTCTCTATGAATTGTTTTCCCAGGGATTTTGCTTATATCCTTCATGAGTTCTGCAAATACTTTTGGTTTTATAGATTGTTGTCCATCACATTTTGCATTAGCAGGATCATTGTGTACTTCTATCATAAGTCCATCAGCTCCTACTGCCACTGCTGCCTTAGCCAATGGCTCTACCATCCACCAAAGTCCTGCAGCATGACTTGGATCCACTATTACTGGAAGGTGACTTAATCTCTTTATAGCAGGAATAGCGCTTAAATCTAAAGTATTTCTTGTATAAGTTTCAAAAGTCCTTATTCCTCTTTCACAAAGTATTACATTTTCATTTCCTTCAGACATTATATATTCTGCAGACATCAAAAGCTCCTCAATAGTAGCTGAAAGTCCTCTCTTTAAAAGGATTGGTTTATTTGTTTTACCCAGCTGTTTTAAAAGCTCGAAATTTTGCATGTTTCTTGCTCCTACCTGTATCACATCTACATCCTCTACAAATCTATCTATCATATCCGCAGACATAATTTCAGTTACTATAGGTAGGCCTGTTTCCTGTCTTGCTATTTTCAAAAGATCTAATCCTCTATCTCTGAGACCTTGAAAGCTGTAAGGTGAAGTTCTTGGTTTAAATGCCCCACCTCTTAAAAATTTAGCACCGCTTCTTTTTACATCTTGTGCAATTTTTACAATTTGCTCTTCACTCTCAACAGAACATGGTCCTGCTATAACAGCCAGCTCATCTCCACCTATAGAAGCATTTTTTACTTTTACTACAGTGTCCTCCGGATGAAATAATCTATTGGCCAATTTATAAGGCTGTTGAACCTTCTCAACATTTTCTACAAATTCATTAGCTCTTATTTTACTTGCATCAACTTTTGTAGTATCTCCAACAAGTCCTAGTATAGAACATTCCTTTCCATGTATTACGTTCACTGTTACACTATTCTCCCTTTCAATTTTTTGTTTAAGCATGTTTATCTCTTCTTGAGTGGCTTGTGGTCTCATAATAACTATCAATTTTTATTCCTCCTAAATTTTTATATTTTAAAAAATCTATATTATAATTTCTATGCTAGCTTTAGAAATTATTTACCATAAAATTTTGATTAATAATACTAAAAAAGGCAGAACTCCTAATGAGCTCTGCCTAAATTAATCAAATACATTTTGCGTATGTAAAATTATTCATTCATGTATTTACAATTATTCTACTCACTAGAAAAGGATTTAAATTTTTTGGGAAGCAAAAGTAACCAGCGCTAAAATAAAAATAGCCCCAGCTAAAAGTAAAGTTAAAATAATATTTTTCACTTATTGCTTCTATTTCCTTTCTAATGATGTTTTTCATTGAATTTACCCTCCATTGCAAAATAATAACATTAATTTTATAAATTAATTGTTAACCTATTTGTTCTCAATTATAACATGTTTATTCTTTATGTCAACAGTAAATTTTCAGTTACACTTATTTTTATAGTATAATTATGAAAAATTTGCTAAAACTAATGGAAAATTATTTTAAAACATAGTATAATTAAATTAAACATTTTTTTAATATTATTAAAAATAAGTGTAATTTATAAAATTTATATGAATTTAAAATATTATTTTTAAATATACTATAATTTCAGGAGGAAATGGCATGAACACGTCTAAAAAACTGATCTTTGCTTTTTTTATATCAGCATCCCTTATGAATAGTAAGGGTATAGTAAATACTGTATATGCTGCTGATGTACCAAATACCAATAGCAGCGCTTATACTGCCGTTGGAAATATATTTGCAAAATCAGGATATACAGGGCAATGTACCTGGTTCACTTATGGAAGAGTACTTGAAAAATTAGGAATTGCATTGCCATCACAATTTTATGGTAACGCAGTGGATTGGTGGTATGCAAATGCCAGTTCAAATGTATACTCTTATGGATCAGAACCTAAAGCAAACTCTATAATTGTATGGGGTGGTGGTCCACATGGATATGGACACGTTGGTTTTGCAGAAGAAGTAAGTGGAGCTACTGTATACTTTAATGAAGGTAATTTCAATGTAAGAGGTAATTATGATGGAAGTGAAAAAGCACTTTCAAAAGAAGCAATAAAAAATAGAGGAAATCTATATCTTAAAGGATACATATATGTAGGAGACGGTAGAAAATCTACTCCAGCTAATACTACACCTAGCAGTGGAGACACTTCAAATTCTTCATCTGTTAACAGTAGTTCAAAAAATGGAGTTGTTAATACTTCAAGCAGTAGTTCAACACTAAACGTAAGAAATGGAGCAGGTACCTCCTTTGGAGTTATAGGTGGATTGAAGAAAGGTGAATCTGTTTCTATAGTAGGATCAATTGGAAGTTGGTATAAAATTAAATATAATTCTTCTTACGGATATGTGAGTTCTTCTTTTATAAATACGAGTTCTACAACTAATTCTAACACTCAGTCTTCTTCTGGTTCTAGCACTCAGTCTTCTTCTAATTCTGGGGCACAATATTTATCTCCAGACTCTGCGAAATCAGGTTATGTTAAGCTTAGTGACAGTTCGTCATCTTTAAATCTGAGGGTATCACCAGGAGGTTCTGTAATAGGATCTCTGCCTAATGGTACTGCTGTAAATATATTAGGAACTAGTGGAAGTTGGTATAAAGTAACTGCAAATGGGAAGTCAGGATATGTTTCTTCTAGCTACATAAGCAGTTCTCAATCTGTAGTAGCAACTGCTGCAAGCGTTCAACCTATAACTTCTAAAACTGGTACTGTAACCTTAAGCTCTAAGTCTTCAGTATTAAATTTGAGAAGTAGCCCCTGGACTGGTCGTATTATATCCACTTTATCTTCTGGAGCCAAGGTAGATATAATAGGCACTGATGGACGTTGGTATAAAGTAAAAGTTGGTTCCTTAACAGGGTATGTTCATTCAGATTACATAAAATAAAAAATAATATTGTGTAGATCAATCTACACAATATTATTTTTTATTGTCAAAATAAATATTACCTCTCTTTACAAAGATTCCTATTTTAGTAAATTTAAATTATTTACTTTTGTCTTGATTTATCTTCATTTTCATTTTAATAATTAATTTATCCATTAAATAATTTTTGTCTGTTCCATCATCAGGAAAAATAACATAACTGCATTTAAGATCATATTCACTATATTTTTCATTCATAATTTTTATTTTATTGTAAGTACATTCCATTTCGTAGACAATTGAAATAATTTTTCTGTAATTACAGTCCGGCACTACACTTATAAAAGTAGATAATCCGTATTTTTCAAATAAATCTGGTATCTTAAAAAGACTTCTTAATTTCTCATAAACTAAATCAACTAAAATAAGATAGCTGTCTTTTACTTCTATTTTCTCATCTTGTTCTGTATAGTATTTTTTTACTAAGCTTACCATGATAATTGAAAGTTTTTTATTTTGTGCCCCACATTTCACAATTTGTCTGGCAATATACTCTTGAGAATTCAAGTATACTATTTCTTCTGGTCTATCTGAATTTCTACTAGACTTTATAAGTTTTGTTATTCTTTTAACTAATGCCTTGCTATTAAAAGGTTTTAATATATATTCTGAAGTACCTTCTTTTATACCTTTTATAAACGCTTCTCTAGTATTTAATTTTGTAAGTATCATTACAGGAATGTTTAATTTTTTAGCCTTTATTCTTTTAAGCACTTCAAATCCATCTTCAGCGCTTAATCCCACCTCAAGTATTATCAAATTTATTTCTTCTTTTTTATCATACAACTTATTAAAAAACTCAAAAGAGTTTCCACATTCATATACTTCAATCCCCTCATCTTCTAATACACGTCTCACCCTATATCTTACATATACCATATCGTCTAATATTATAACTTTGTTCATAATTATTCATCCTATAACATCAATATTTTAACCATCCCTTTTATTAAAATTTTTCATATCCTATTTATCGTCCAATACTACCATTATTTTATATGTATATTATACTAAATGTTCATTTTTCATATCATTCCGCCATCTACAGTTATTATCTGTCCTGTTATGTATGCAGATGACTCACCTGCCAAAAAACATACAGCTTTTGCTATATCTTCGCATTTTCCAAATTTACCTATAGGTATATCTTTTATTAATTCCTTCCTCTCATCGTCTTTTAACCAAGAGTTCATTTCCGTATCAATTACCCCTGGTGCAACTGCATTTACCCTTATATTAGAAGGTGCCATTTCCTTTGCAATAGATTTGGTAAAAAGATTTATAGCTCCTTTAGATGCAGAATAAATGGATTCACAGGCAGCACCTACATTTCCCCACATAGAAGAAATATTTATTATAGATCCTGCTTTTTTAGAAATCATATGTTTTAATACAGAGTGAGTACAATTAAGAACCCCCTTTAAATTTACATCTATAATAGAATTCCACTCATCTTCTTTCATATCTATAAAAAGTCCTATTTTAGAAATTCCTGCATTGTTAACAAGTATATCTACTTTTCCCATTTTACTTAAGGTATGTTGTACCATTCTTTCAGCACTACTATATAAACTAACATCTCCCTGTACTACAATCCCTACGGAACCAGCTTGTTTTATCATATCCAGAGTTTTATAAGCTTCTTTCTCATCTTTTTTATAATTTACTACTACATTTGCACCGCATTTTGCTAAATTTATAGCAATACTTCTTCCTATTCCTCTAGAAGCTCCCGTTACTATTGCTACTTTCCCGCCTAAATTTTCCATATTAATTTCACGCTTTCTATACTAACATAAAATTGGCTTTTCAATTAATATTATACATTAAATTTACTTAATATGCCAAGAAGTTCCTCAGACCCACTTACATTTTTCATATCATATACGGATATGGATTTATTTTCGTTTTCTATTTCATCTATATTATCTGATATTTCTATAGATGCTTTAGTTCCACTATTTGATGAATCCACTATAACACACATTATTTTAGCTATTACTGAAAAAGACTCATCTATATTTTCCATAAGATTACAAAATTTTTTTATTACAGATTCAAATCGTCTTCCATCTTTTTCATAATCTTCACTTATATCCACCATTTTTCTATAATCCGACAAAATGTTTTTCTCTAAAATCTCCAATATATTTTCAGCTGATTTGGATAGTTTCTCTACCGACTTTAAAGCATTTTTTACATTTAATTGTATGTTACTTACCATGCCAGAAGATTGCATAGCTAATTTTCTCACTTCTTCTGCCACTACCATAAATCCTTTACCATATTCACCAGCTCTTGCAGCTTCTATATTGGCATTTAGTGCCAATAAATTCGTTTTATCTGATATGGTTTTTATTTCTTCAACCATTGTGGAAATATTTTTTACTACTTTAGCATTTTCCAATGCATCTCTCAATTCATCACTATACTGTATATAATAGTTTTCTAACTTGTGTTTTGAACTTTCCGTATCTTTTCTAATATGCAAAGCTCTTTCACTTATGTTTTTTGCAAGAATCAAGTCTTTACTTGATTCTTTTACTGAATCATGTATTTTATTTTTTGCATTTGATATTTTTTGTTCAACTTCTTCTATAGAAGATAAATTTTCCTGCATATTAGAACATATTTGGGAGGATTTATCTGAAACTAACTTTATTTCTGAATGCGATTTTTCAAACATCTTATTTACATTATTGGTAGTTTCTAGAGTTTCTTTACTTTTTAATTTCACTTGTCCAATAGCATAGCCTATTTCATTCATTGCATAATTTAATGCCGAAGCCGTATCTCCAAATTCATCTTTTTTATCAATCTGTATTTTATAATTTAAATTAAACTCTGATAACTCCAAAGCATACTTTCTAATTTTTAACAATGGTTTTTTTATAGCTCTAGCTATGAATAACCCTACAAACAATCCTATTAAAATAAATAAAATAGTTATTACAGCTATTTTGTATTTTAGTACATTTATTTCACTAAATATTTCTTTTTTGCTTACAGTAAGTCCTAGTGACCAATTTAAATCAGATATTGGTGCATATGCCATGAACATATCTTCATTATCTTTTTTATAATATCCTGAACCACTTTTACCCATTGTCATATTTTTTTCTAAACTTGCCAGTTCATTTAAAGAATTATCTTTTTTATCATCTTCTATAGTATTATCTTTATTCAATACCAGCTTCAAATCCTTATGTGCTACTTTAACACCTTCTTTGTTTATTATAAAACAGTATCCACTTTTACCTATTTTTACACTTTGAATTAATTTATTTAAATTTTCCATACTTATATTTGAAAATAATACTCCTACAATTTTTTCATTAGGACCTTTTATTGGAACTGCTACAGCCATTATCTGCTGACCATCCGTATTCATCACTGGGTCTGAAATAGATACTTTCCCATTTAACGCACTTTTAAGATAATAATTTTTGGTGTCTTCTAAATCAGCTTTAGTCTTTGCACCCGTTTGCATATAAATCATGCCACTTGAGTCCATCACATTTAAGTTGACGTATCCCAATTGTTCTGACCTCATATTAAGAAGAGGTATCTGCATTGAAGTATTCATAGATTTTATAATATCATTTGCTGCTAATTCTTCAATAGCTTTAACGTCCTGTTTTAAAGTTGCATCTATAAGTTTAGAAGACTCCTCTGCTCTACCTTCCAGTGAAGATTTTATACTATCTTCCATAGCCCTATAAGAACTATAATATGATACCAATCCTAAGATACTGCATATAACTACTATAAGTATTCCAATTTCACAAACTATTTTCACTCCCACACTGTTTAAAAAAGATAGACTAAATTTTTTCTCTTTACCAAAAGATAACTTTGAAACGTTTAAATGTAATTTTTTTAACATAAAACTCCTCCAATATATAAATTTACATTAAATACATTTTTTATTTTAATGTAGTATCTTTAAGTTGATGTTAAGTATGAATTTTTTTAACATGAATTTAACATGAAATTAATTTATAATAATTTTTATAGGTACACTAAGTTAAATTTGCACTAATATATTTGAATTGATTTTTTTTATATGATATAATTGTGATAATTTAAAAGGATCGGATGAAAATAATGGAATTAAATTTTAAAACCGTTATTAGACGAACCTCTGGAGAGACTCTTATGAGCACCGAAGGGGAAAGCCAAAATTGGGTGAAACTCTCAGGTACAAGGGACAGAGGATTTTATACAAAATGATAATTATTGAGTTAATTAATGGTTATTGTTTAAAATCTTATTTTCCAGAGACTAATTTAATTTGGTCTTTTTTTATTTTTTATAATTGTTAAAAATAGAATTAATCAATACAAAATATTTAAAGGAGATGGATTATAAAATGAAATCATTTATAACCGTGCTTGGAAAAGATAAAACAGGTATTATTTATAAGGTAACTTCCGTACTATTTGAAAATAACATAAATATTTTAGACATAAATCAAACCCTCATAAAAGATTACTTTACAATGGTAATGCTAGTGGATTTATCAAAAATGAAAACAGATTTTGTAGGACTAAAAAATGATCTTGAAAATAAAGCTAAAGAAATAGGAGTTGTCATTAAACTTCAACGAGAAGACATATTCTCTTCTATGCATCAAATTTAAACTAAGGAGCTGAGTTAAATGATAAATACTAAAGACATTATGGAAACCATAAATATGATTGATAAGGAAAATCTAGACATAAGAACCATAACTATGGGTATCTCACTTTTAGATTGTATAGATAGTGATGGCAAAAAAGCAAGAACTAAAATTTACGATAAAATAACTAAACAGGCTGAAAACCTAGTAAAAACTGCCAAAGACATTGAAACGGAATATGGCATACCTATAATACATAAAAGAATATCCGTTACACCTATATCTATCATAGCCCAAGCAAGCTCTGATAAAAGCTATGTAGAATATGCTAAAATTTTAGATAAAGCTACCCAAACTTTAGGTATTGACTTTATTGGAGGTTTTTCGGCACTTGTCCATAAAGGTTATACTAAAGGTGATAAGATACTTATAGAATCCATACCAGAATCTCTAGCTGTCACTGAAAAAGTATGTTCTTCTGTAAATGTAGGAACTACAAAAGCAGGAATAAACATGGATGCAGTAAAAGATATGGGAAGAATAGTAAAAAAAACTGCCTATCTCACTAGAGAAAATGAGAGCATAGGTTGTGCAAAGTTGGTGATATTTTCAAATGCGGTAGAAGATAATCCTTTCATGGCAGGAGCATTTCATGGTGTTGGAGAAGCTGATTCCATAATAAATGTAGGTGTCAGCGGTCCTGGCGTTGTAAAATGTGCTCTAGAAGAAGTAAAGGGACAAAATTTCAACATAGTTGCAGAAACAATAAAAAAGACCGCATTTAAAATAACAAGAATGGGTCAATTAGTTGCTGGTGAGGCTTCAAAGAGGTTAAATGTTCCCTTTGGTATAGTAGATTTATCACTTGCACCTACACCTGCTGTAGGAGACAGTGTTGCAAGGGTTCTTGAAGAAATGGGGCTTGAAAGCTGTGGATGCCCAGGTACTACTGCTGCCCTAGCATTATTAAATGATGCAGTTAAAAAGGGAGGCATAATGGCAGCATCTCAAGTTGGCGGATTAAGCGGTGCTTTTATACCTGTAAGTGAAGATGAAGGTATGATAAGTGCAGTAAATTCAGGATCTCTTAACCTCGAGAAATTGGAAGCGATGACTTGCGTATGTTCTGTGGGCCTTGACATGATAGGTATACCTGGTGATACTCCTGAATCCACCATATCTGCCATAATAGCAGATGAATCAGCTATAGGAATGATTAATAATAAAACAACTGCTGTAAGGGTAATCCCTGTTTACGGGAAAAGTGTTGGAGATGAAGCAAATTTTGGAGGACTTCTCGGAAAAGCACCTATAATGCCTGTAAGTAAATTTTCAAGTGAAAATTTCATAGCTAGAGGTGGAAGAATTCCTGCTCCAATTCACAGCTTTAAAAATTAACACATAAGGTTTCTAAGTAGAAAATATTCTATTTAAAAACACCATATTAAATATAAATTTAAATATAAATTTAAACAAAATTTAATTTTGCTGTAAACATATTTAGAAATATAATAATACTACGATAACATATACATAGTTGCTATATATTGCTATTCTAATGATTGTATATGAGGTGAAATAGAGTATGTTATCAAAAAAGAAATTATTGCGAATTAGTGAATTGAAACCAGGAATGATATCGGCAAGTGATATTACCTTTGAAAATAAGATGCTGTTAGCTAAAGATATTGCTATTACAGAATCAGCTATAAATAAATTAAAACAAAACTACATTATTGATGCAGTAGAAATTTATGTAGAGGATACCTCCGAGGATCCTTTTACTGCTAAAATTGAAACGGCAGAAGAACTTGAGAATACCTTCAATGAATTTTCTTATAATTTGGAAAATATATTTAATACTATATCTAATTTAAAAGCTCCTGAAATAAAAGAAGTAAGAACTTTTTCAGAAAAAATACAGGAAGAATTTAATTCTACAGGACTGGTTATTAAAAATATAGTATTTCACGGCAGCGGCCATGACACTATTTACAGACACAGTGTAAATGTAGCTGCTGTCAGTTTTATACTTGGAAAATGGCTGGGTTTTAGTAAAAGAGACATAAATTTATTAACCTACTCAGCAGTACTGCACGATTTTGGGAAAATTAAAATAAATAAGGACATTATAAATAAAGAGATAAATCTCACTCCAGAAGAATTTAAAATTTTTAAAACTCACCCTGTAATAGGTTATAATTTTGTAAAAGAAATACCCTATTTAGATTCTTCTGTAAGCTATGGTGTGTTAATGCACCACGAAAGAATGGATGGTTCTGGATATCCACTAGGTATTAAAGAAGATAAAATTCATAAGTTTGCTAAAATAATAGCTATTTCAGATTTATTCGATGACTTGAGTTCCAACAGATATTCAAAAAAAATAAATGGCCCTTTTGAAGCTTTAGAAATCATTCAACAGCAAAGCCTTGGGAAACTCGATTGTAGGTATTGCACTATGTTTTTAAATCACATAGTAAATTATTATATGGGTGAAAATATACTTTTGAATAATGATCAATGTTGTAAAGTTATCCAGGTTGACATGAATGACTTAAAAAATCCTCTTTTACTTGATGACAATGGGTTCCTTGACTTAAAAAAAGAGAAAGATTTGTATGTTAAAAAACTGGTTATTTAATAGCCAGTTTTTATACACTTTTTATAGCACTTTATTTTATCCGATGACTACCTGCTCTAATACTCCCACGCACTCTGTGAAAGCGACTATCACCAAATCAAAGATTTGGGATATCTGCTTTTCTCCAAGTGGGAGATAACAGTAGCTACGCCCCTAGATAATTCATCTAAACTTAGTGGGAGAAACAAAACTCTAAAGAGAAAGCGATTCACTTTAAATCAAAGATTTAAGTTCTCTGCTTTTCCCACTAAGTAAGATTCATTGATAGATGTATACATTTGTAAATAATTAGTGTCAATTCCATATAATAATCACTAAATTCTTGATTTTAATCTACGATATAGTATTATAGATTATGGAGGTAATCATTTTAAAATGAACTATATATAACATAGGAGGGTATTTCTTATGATAAAATTCACCGATAATGACAAACTTGATTTAGATTTATTACAAATACAAGATGTTTTAGATATTAGTATACTTCAAAAATTTCAAGATAACTTTGCTGAGAGCATGAATATTGCAAGTGTTACAGTTGACAAAAGCGGACAGCCTGTGACAAAACCGAGTTCCTATACTGATTTTTGTTTAAACCTCATACAGTCAACTTCCAATGGAACTTCCCGCTGTGCAGAGTCCCATAGAAGAGGAGGTGAAGAGGCAACAAGACTTGGCAAACCTTACATTCATGTTTGTCATGCAGGTTTGATCGATTTTGCTGCTCCTATACTAATAGAGGGTAAATCAATAGGAACAATGCTTGGCGGACAAGTTGCTTATTCTAAAGTAGATGAATCAAGCCTTAGAAGAACTGCAGCAGAAATAGGTATAAATGCTGATAAACTTGTAGAAGTATCGAACAATGTTTATACGATAAGTGAAAAAAATGTAAGGGCAGCTGCTGAAGTCTTATTTATCGTGGCAAATTCACTTTCCATAATAGGTTATGAATCACTTTTAGTTGGTATGTCTACTAAAAACTTATCTGAGAATTTTGGTCAAATTTCAGCAACTATGGAACAATTAGCTGCCTCAGCTGTAAATGTAAGTAACAACCAGCATCTTTTAAATGAAGAAATAAGCAGAGTTAAAAATATATCTATGGATATAAATTCCATATTAAACTCCATAAAGAGTATAGCAGATCAAACAAAAATGCTTGGTTTAAATGCCGCTATAGAAGCAGCAAGGGCAGGAGAAGCTGGAAAGGGATTTGGTGTAGTTGCTGCAGAAATAAGAAAGTTATCCCAGGATTCAAAAGAAACTGCTTCTAAAATAACAGATCTTACTAAAAAAATACAGGAATCTGTAGATAAGGCATTAGAAACTTCTAACTCCACTTTTGAAACTACAGAACAACAGACATCTGCAATAGAAGAAGTTTCAGCTAATGTTCAGGAAGTTTCCGTAGTAGCAGATAACTTAAGTAATATGGTAAACAAGAAATAGTTTATAAAATTAAGAGTTAAGAATTAATAGTTATGGATGATTTTCTTCCGTTAAAACTGCAGAAAATCTAGAATATAGTGCTATTAAAGCAAAGCTTCGATAAGCTCTAAATTTAAATTTTTTCATAACGTAGTGGAGAAAAATTATCATTCACTCTTCATTTTTCACTATTAATTCTTAACTTAAATATAATTTTCAATTATTGATGTGTATAAATTTATTTTACATTTATACACCCTACAAATTACTGGCTTTTTTATTTTAAATCATACTTTTTTGACAACACCCACGTATTTTTATCCCATGTATAAAGGGATATATTATCAAAATACGCATCAAAATTGCATGAATATTTGTTCACATAATCCCATATTTCTTTAAATTTATCCTGTATCCTCTTTGACACTATAGTACAATGAAACACTTTATTTTTACCCTCATTGGATTTGAAATTTATCCATGGAATTTTATCAAGTGCATCTATAAGTGCATCATGTGTTTTCTTTGCCTCAGGTGACATCTTCACATCCATATAGATAACATCTTCTCTAAATTTATCATATCCCTGAATTTTTATTGGAGTTTTACAATTGTTTTTTTGAAATTCATCTAAAACTTTTAACATATCTTCAATTTTATCCGTTTCAAAAGGTGCCTTTATTGTAAAATGAGCCGGCAATTTAGCTTTTCTCTTTTTAAATTTATAACATACATCATTTCTCAACTTTTCATGAAATTTTAATGCATTACCACTTATAGTACATACAAGAACATAACGTTCCAATTTTATATCTCCTTTCAATATAAATTATTCTCTATATATTTTCACCATATTTAAAATTCAAACACCTAATTCTAATTTTTCTATCAATGCTTTATTATGGTTAAAACTAAACTTATTAAAAATGTTACCGCAGAAAGCAATAGGATCAAAATTAAAAAAGCTGTTATAAGAACATTATATCTAACTATATCTTCAACTGATAAGTATTTTGTCCATCCAATAACATTAAGTGCTAGCAATACTAAAAATATAACAACTAATCCTCCTGAAGCTCCTCTAATATCTGCATAGCTCAACGATATATGTGAACATATGCAAATTGATATAAATAAAAATATATAGAAGTATGGATTATGAAAATTGGCAGTAGAAAATATAGTTTTTACTAAGATTTTATACATACTGAATATGTGTGCAGCCACAACTTTATTTATAACAGTTACATGAGAATTTATCTTTAAAATATTTATAAATTCGTTATAAGCCCTAGGTATCATAAAATGCATTAAAGCAACCACGGATAAGATACCCCCAAATATAGGCGCAGTTCCTATAAAAAAATTTCCTATCTGCTGATAGATACTATTTTGATTATAACTGTGCTCTACATATCCCATCACCCCATTTTCATCAGGCTTTTGCAGAAGTTTTATAGCAGTTATTTTGTGTCCAAAAATAACTGCAAATATTGCATGACTTATTTCATGTATTGGAACTCCTATAAAACCCGTTATCATTATAGATTTCATGCCAAAACTTCTGGCAAAATTTTTTATAGTGTAGTTTCTCATAATTCCAAGTAGCATTCCAACTAATATTATAACACCTGTTAAATATACTGTTTCTATGCAGGTCTTAATTAGCATTTGTATTAAAAATCTCATAATTATCTCCTTTTTTATATACAATTTTTTATTAAATTGAAAATTTGCCTCTGCAATTTTTTACTATATGTAAATAATCCATTATATTATACTATAGAAAAACTTAGGAGGATTTATATATGAGCTGTACTGATAAAAAATGCGTTATTATAATTGATAAAGAACTGCCCTTAGGATTAATTGCCAATACCTCAGCTATTTTAGGCTGTACTTTAGGTAAATCTATGGGAAGCATTGTTGGTGAAGATGTCACTGATATAGACAACTTTCCTCATAAGGGGATTGTAAAAATACCAATCCCCATACTCTCATCCACTAAAAATAAAATAAAAGATTTCTATACTAAAATAAAAGAAAACTATAGTAAGGAAGTAATGGTAATTGACTTCAACGATACAGCGCAAAAATGCAAGGTATATGACGATTACATACAAAAATTGTCTTGTACCGATCCATCAGAATTAAACTATCTTGGAATCTGCTTATATGGCAGTAAAAAGATAATTACAAGCTTAACTGGCAGTTTACCAACGCTAAAATAAGATATTCTCACTAAAACAATAACTGCAGGACTTGTAGTCTGTAGTTATTGTTTATATGCACCTGGTGTAACTCCTGTATAGTCCTTAAAATATTTTGTAAAATGGCTCTGATCATAAAATCCAGTTTCCAGTGCTATATCAGCAAAATCTTCATTATTTCTTATGAGTTTTTTAGCATAATTTATCCTTAAATTAGTTATATACTTGTGCGGTGACATTCCGTAACAATTCTCAAATTGTCTGACTATAGAATATTTACTCATATGCCCTATTTCAGCTAAATCTTTTAAGGTCAAATTATGCAAATAATTTTTATCTATGTATTTTTTAATTCCAACTACTTTAGCCAAATTTGTATCTTTAGTAATTTGTTTATCCCAATTTTTATCTCTATTGCTTTCTAAAAAAGAAATATAATTTATGAGCTTAGTTTCATTTTCAATATTCATTATGTTATTTTCAATGCTTATAAACAACTTATATGCATTTTGAAATTGAGCTTTATTTAATTTCATATATGAAAATTTTATATTCATATTTTCTTTATTAAATACAGTTTTAAACCAATCTTCATTTATATAAATCATTCTAAAATTCCAATTTTTATAGTTATAAGGAGTGCATTTATGAACTGTATTTTTAGGAATTATTAAAATTGTATTTTCCAATATTTGATAATTTCCACTCTGCATTTCTGTGATACATTTTCCATTCTCAACTAATCCAATAGAGATTTCGTCATGAAAATGCTCCTTGCATGAATGTATTGAATTTTCACATTTTTTTATTTCTACATTTCCACCATAATCATTAAAATAATATCTTATTCCCTGCATTTTCCCTCCACACTACCTTTTTCGTTAATCATCATATTAAAATTGTATATTTTATACTATTTAAAGTCAACATACTAAAATTTTCAACATATTAAATGTGTTTTTCAATAATAAAATTCATGATTTAACCTAGATTCGTGAATTCGATAGGCATACTTTGTAAATACTAAATATGTTAAAAATTATTTGTCAAGGAGGAAGGACAATATGGCAAAAAAATTGAAAACCATGGATGGAAATCAGGCTGCCGCTGAGGCTTCTTATGCTTTTACAGATGTTGCAGCTGTTTACCCTATAACACCATCTACTCCAATGGCTGAACTTGTAGATGATCTATCCTCGCATGGTAAAAAAAATATATTCGGTCAACCAGTTAAAATTGTTGAAATGCAATCAGAAGCCGGGGCTGCCGGGGCTGTCCACGGATCATTAGCTGCTGGTGCACTGACAACTACATACACTGCTTCACAGGGATTACTTCTCATGATACCTAATATGTATAAGATAGCAGGTGAATTACTGCCTGGAGTATTTCATGTAACTGCACGCGCAATTGCAACTCATGCGTTATCAATCTTTGGTGATCATCAGGATGTTATGGCAACAAGACAAACTGGATTTGCACTTTTAGCATCATCAAGTGTTCAAGAAGTCATGGATATGGCAAATATTGCTCACCTTTCAGCAATTAAATCCAGTATACCATTTTTACACTTTTTTGATGGTTTCAGGACATCGCACGAATATCAAAAAATCGAAGTAATCGACCATGATGATGTTGCAAAATTAGTAGACTACAATGCAATACAAAAATTTAGAGACAGATCCCTAAATCCAGAACACCCCTCTGTTAGAGGAACTGCTCAAAATCCTGATATTTATTTTCAACAAAGAGAATCTTCAAATAAATTCTTTGATGCTGTTCCAGATATTGTTGAAGGCCATATGAGAGAAATAGAAAAAATTACTGGAAGAGTATATCATCCTTTTGATTACTACGGAGATCCAAATGCCGAATATGTAATTGTAGCTATGGGATCAGTTTGTGATACTATAGAGGAAACTGTAGATTATTTAAGACAAAATAATGAAAAAGTAGGACTCATAAAAGTACACTTATACAGGCCATTTTCTCCTTCTTATTTCCTTAAATATTTACCTAAAACAGTTAAAAAAATTGCCGTTTTGGATAGAACCAAAGAACCTGGTTCTACAGGAGAACCGCTTTATTTAGATGTAGTAAATTTGTTTTATAATAATCCAGATAAACCTGCAATAGTGGGTGGAAGATATGGATTGGGTTCAAAAGATACAACACCTTCCCAAATTTTAGCCGTATTTAAAAACCTTAAAAATCCTAATCCAAAGAATAGATTTACAATTGGAATAGTGGATGATGTTACAAATACATCTTTACCAGAGGAGGAAATAATAGATACAACACCAAAAGGAACTATAAGATGCAAATTCTATGGTTTGGGATCAGATGGTACTGTAGGAGCAAATAAAACAGCAGTTAAGATCATAGGCGATAAAACAAATTTATATTGTCAAGCTTATTTTTCCTACGACAGTAAAAAATCAGGTGGAAGTACAGTTTCACATTTGAGATTTGGAAATAAACCAATAAAATCACCTTACCTAGTTTATGAATCGGATTATACTGCCTGTCACAACAAATCATTTATTTATAATATAAATGTGTTAAAAGGCTTAAAGAAAAATGGAACATTTGTTTTAAACTGTCCATGGGAAGAAAGGGAATTGGATGAAAATTTACCTGCTTCAATGAAGAGATACATTGCTGAAAATAACATTAAATTTTATATAGTTAATGCAATTTCAATATCACAAAAAGTTGGATTAGGTTCTAGAATAAATATGGTAATGCAATCTGTATTCTTTAAATTGGCAAATATAATTCCTATAGAGCAGGCAATTCAATATCTAAAAGATTCTGTAGACTATGCTTACGGTAAAAAAGGCATACATATAGTTGATGCAAACAAGGCTGCAATAGATGCTGCTGTAAATGCTGCACATAAAGTCACTGTTCCAGAATCCTGGAAAAATGTTAAAGATCAAGATATGCCTAAAAAAGAATTTCCTGACTTCATAAATAGAATTGAAAAACCTATTGCAAGACATGAAGGAGATGAGCTTCCAGTTAGTGCTTTTAATGGAATGGAAGATGGTTCTTATCCACTTGGAGTAACAGCTTACGAAAAACGTGGAATTGCAGTTGAAATACCTGAATGGCAAATTGACAAATGTATTCAGTGTAATCAATGCTCCTATGTTTGCCCTCACAGTGTAATAAGGCCCTGCCTATTAGATGATGAAGAAAAAGAAAATGCTCCTGAAAATTTTCTAACTAAAAAGCCTGTTGGTAAAAGTCTTGAAAGCTTACATTATCGTATTCAAATAAGTCCACTTGATTGTACTGGATGTGGAAACTGTGCAGATATATGTCCTGCTCCTGGAAAAGCTTTGATAATGAAACCTGCACAAGAAGAAATAGAAGAGCAGTCGGATAACTTTGAATATGCCTTGAAAATTATACCTAAGGAAGGATTAGTGGATTTGCATACAGTAAAAGGAAGTCAATTTGCAAGACCGCTGCTTGAATTTAATGGTGCTTGCCCTGGATGCGGCGAAACTCCTTATATTAAACTCTTAACTCAACTTTATGGAGATAGAATGATGATAGCAAATGCAACAGGTTGTTCATCAATTTGGGGAGCAAGTGCACCTGCAATAGCCTACACTACAAATAACTTTGGCAAAGGTCCTTCCTGGGGTAACTCATTATTTGAAGACAACGCAGAATATGGGTATGGGATGTTCCTTGGTGTAAAACAAATGAGGGAAAGATTAGTAGATTTGATAGAAAAGACCATAACAATGGATATTAATCCTGAACTAAAAGGAGCCTTTAAAGAATGGCTCAGTGGATTCAATGATGCAGATACTTCAAAGTCAGCTTCTGCAAAAATTTTAAGAATCATGAATAATGAAAACTTTAAAAATAATAGTGTTTTGAATGAAATATTTATGAAAAAAGACTATTTAATTAAAAAATCCCATTGGTTAATCGGTGGTGATGGATGGGCATATGATATTGGATTTGGAGGTGTAGATCACGTACTTGCATTAGGCGATGATGTAAATATATTTGTTATGGATACAGAAGTTTATTCGAACACAGGTGGTCAATCGTCAAAATCAACTCCTACTGGTGCAGTTGCAAAACTTGCTGCCAGTGGTAAAAAAACAAGAAAAAAAGATCTGGGTTTAATGGCAATGACCTATGGATATGTCTATGTAACTCAAATAGCCATGGGTGCAAATATGAACCATGCCATTAAAGCAATTACAGAAGCAGAGGCTTATAAAGGTCCTTCTTTAATTATAGCCTATGCACCTTGTATAAGTCATGGTATCAAAACTGGAATGGGAACTAGTATGTCCGAGGAGAAAAAGGCCGTTGAATCCGGTTACTGGCACCTATACAGGTATAATCCCCTATTAAAACATGAAGGTAAAAATCCATTCATACTTGATTCCAAAGAACCTACAAAATCATATACAGACTTTATCAATGGCGAACTCCGTTATTCTTCATTAAAAAATATCTTCCCTGACACAGTTGAAGAGGCATTTAAGGAATCTGAAAACAATGCCCTAGAAAGATATGATATTTACAAGAAATTATCCTCAATAAAATATTAGTTACAGCAAAAGGTCTAACCATTTGGTTAGACCTTTTATTATAATTATTATTTTTCATTAGAATCCACATAATCCTTGGCATTTTTAACATCAAATTCGCTTGGCACTGATACTTTTGAAACTGGTTTTTCCTTATGGATATTTGCCCATGATGCAGTATCGTGCTTCTCAATTGGCAATTCCACGGAACTATCTTTAACTCTATCTCCTTCCACAATAATTCCTCCCTTCATACATATTATCTTCAATTTAAAAAAATGTATGAAAAAATATGATATCAATAAATAAATGATAATTTCTTATTTGATTACAGTTATAGGATTAAGTTCCGCTGGAGTATATCCTTTTATAACCCACTGCCTTGTATTATTGGCAAATTTAATTATTTCATTTGTAATAAGCTTTACTTCATTAATATTTGAAATGTCGAAATTACTTAAAAGATTTGAAATAGTCTCATCAACTTCTACATCATTTTTAATATCAGCCTCTAATGAAAATATTAAATCTTCTGCCTTATCGCCATCCATATCAAAATTACTTATAAGAAAGTCATAAAGTTTCTTATATGCTCCTGTATTATCTTTAAAATCTATTCTGGCTGCTGCCAATAATTCTTCTTTTTTAAAAGGATAAAACTCTACATTACTTCTTTTATATTGCTCAGAAAGTATATGAGAAGCATCATCAACTATACCATCCTTACCTAAATATCCATTAAAATCAAATTCGTCATAATAAGCTGCTCCATTTTCTAAGATAACGCTAAGGTTCATATCTGATATATCAAAATCAATATACTTTTTAACCAATTTTTCAAAAGTATCAAGCTCAACAACACCGTAATAGCTGCACATTCCCCAAAATAATTTTATAAGCTCTTCATTCTTTTCCATCTGTTTTTTGAAATCTTTATTATTTTTATTTAAAATTATTTTTTGTAATTTTTCTGGCATAATAATAGCATCTTCTCCATATACTGTTCCAGTAAATAAAAATGCTCTATCTCTAAAGTAATCAATATCATTTATTTCTATATTGTTATAAAAATTTTTATGTATTCTTTTTTGTGCTAAATCCAGTAAAAATTGAAATCTTTCAACATCCACATTTTCTATAAGAAACTGTGCCCTTTCTTCATATAGTTCCAATATTTTATTTTTTAATTTTTCTTTATTTAAATTTGAAATTTTGTCTATATAAAGGTTTCTTGCTATATTTATCAATTCAGCTTTTGTTAATCTAGCTAGATGATATTCCAGTGAGAAATTTTCTTCAATAGGCTCCCATTTTTTAAGTTCTTTTTTTAATCCAGCATTAATTATCTTTCTAGCAATTTTATCAAAATTGGATCTAAGTTCACCTTCAAAAGATGATTGGTTATCATCTTCTTCAGTATCATTATCTTCTTTTTCTAACGTTTTTCCAAAATTTCTAACAGTTATTACTTTTTCATTTTTTATATTAGGTAAGTACTGAACTTCATCTTCCTTACTTCCATGATAACCACAAACTCCTGCTCTAGGGGAATTTACATAATCCACCTCTTCTACCATATCTTCATCACCAGTATAATTTTCAAAACAATCAGCACATAAATACTCTTCATTTTCATAATCATAGTATTCTGCCTTATTGCCACAATTTGAACACTTTAATTCTGGTTCATTGTTTCTAGCTATTATTTCTATATTTTTGCCTTTCCTTGAACATGTAATCTCACTTACAACCTTTATTTCCAAATATGTAGTAGATCCAAAATCATATTCATATTGTATTTTGTCATTCACCCCTGTGACATTTTTAAGTTTTACATTCATATCATTTGAAGATTCTCCAAAGCCCCACTCTTCGTCTGCTTGACTTTCATAGCTTTCCCCATGTATTTCAAATGCACTTAAATGGCCACAACATTCTACCCATATATCTCTTAAAAATTGATCTAAATCTTGTAATGTGCAATTTATATCTATGGTTATATACAGCCAGTAATCCTTATCATATTTAGAAAATACCCCTAAAATAAACTTACTTATTTTAGATGAGCAAGAACTTTTATCTAATCCCATGGATTCTTTCATTACTTCACAACTTTTTATATGTTTTAAAATACCAGCCTTGCTAAATTCCTTATTGCAATAATAACATTTTCCCTTCAATATAATACACCGCCTCTAAATAATCAAAATGAAACTCTCCTCTGTTACAGCATGTTACTATAATAATATTATCTACAAATTATATCAATTTATTGTGAATACTTATTAAAAATTTTTTGAAATATTTTATTTCCAACGTACATCTGCTTTTTTCCTTGGTACAGTTCTTAGATATTTCACATTAGGATATCCAATTACCATACAAGTTACAATTTTTCTACCTTTCTTAACACCAAGATAATCCGCAATTTTATTGTTCATTTGTGCAGCTGTTACAAAAAATCCACTAAAGAATGTTCCAAGACCTAACGCGTCAGTCATAAGTTCCATATTAGAAGAAGCTAACGCTGCATTTATTTCTTGTCTAGCTGTAACTATTATTACTGACGGAGCATTAAAAAATAATTTATCATTTTTATCAGGATCTTCTTTATTTTCCTTATACATTTTTATCCACATTTTAGCATATCTGTTGTACATTATATTTTCTTGATTTGAATTAGCTAGTATATTTTCTCCAATTTCATTTAAACTTTCTAGTGTTAAATCTTTTAATTTTTGTAATCCCTGCCTTACTACTATATAAGATACATCTTGCATATTACTTGCAGTTTGAGTAAACCTTCCAGCCTCTATAATCTTAACTAGCTTTTCCTTCTCTACTTCTTTATCTTTAAATTGCCTTATAGTTCTTCTAAACTTAATAAAATTTAATAAAGTATCAGCATCAATAGAAAAATCTTCTTTATTATAGGTTTTTACTTCTTCCATATTATATGCATCTGTTGATATTGCATCTTTAGGACATATCGCTATACAGTGTCCACATTTAAAACAAGTTACATTATTAATCTTAGCTTTACCTTCTATTATCTTTATATCTCTTACAAAACAATCCTTGGCACATTGTCCACATCCTATACACTTTTCGCTATTTACATTCATCATAAAGCTTTTACTCCTTTTTCAATCCAATTTTATACTTTCCTTAAATTCTTTAAGTATAAACAATCCTTAGTTTTACTTAGTGTATTCTGTAAGTAATCTTTTAAATCCATCACAGTTATATTTAAACGCAAATCTTACCACATTCCTTCGTTCATCCGCATTCATATCACCTTCCAGAGAATCCAATAACATATTAAGCATATTGTAGAACACCATTCTTATTACTTTATAATTTTGAGTTGTTCTACAGTTATCTGTAAAATCATATTTTTGTAGATAGCTACCTTCACGTTGTATTACATTTTCTAATATCTCTTCTTTTAAATTTTCATATTTTGTACCCTTGCTGCACCTTAACAATATTAATAATCTTTTACGATTTGCTATTAAATTCTCTACCTTGCCATGATTTGGAAGATACCCTTCTAAATTTTGTTCATTATTAAAAAAAGCTTTTGTTAATATTGGAAATATATTAGAATTATAATTTCTAAAAGCATCTACAAAAGATTGTGGTAAAACAGTATAAAACAAACTTTCCTTGTTCTTAAAATAAATATAAATATTCCCTACCGATATATTTGCCTTTTCAGAAATATCCTTCATTTTTGTATTTAGATATTCCTTTTCTAAAAATATATCTATTGCGGCATTTTCAATTATTTGTCTAATTTTGTCTTTTTTTATTTGGGCCATTTTATCTCCTACTATTATAATAATGAATATATAATTCATTTTTATAATACTACAATAGGATAGTTCATTTGTCAATAAAGTTAATTTATTTAATTATATCTAATGTTATTTTATATTTCAATTATTTGACAACTGTATGTAAATTCCCTATCTAATCTTAAAATTCTTTACATAACTGGCTTTCCTCTTAGCACAATAAAACTTCCACAACTTTTTGGATGGTAATATAAATATTTAAACTGGATGTTTTTGAAATACAGTCAAGTTGATATAATAAGTTTCTGCAATTCGTAATATACAATTTATGCATTAAATATTCAAAGTTTTTGTATAAATATTAGCCTTTGAAATCCCCTAAAGCCGCATTGCTTCGTTGAGAAATTTTTTATTTAATTTCAAATTACGAATTGCAGAAAGAACTTTAATTTTATTATAATTAATGGTATAATTAAGTAAAATTTAACAAAAGTGCTAGGGGTGCCTTAGGCTGAGAAGTGAAGTTTATTATACTTCGTAAACCCTTATACCTGATCTGGATAATACCAGCGTAGGAAAAGCGATTTACACATAATTAAAACCGTATTTCGAATATCTGAAGCGGTTTTTTTGATGTTAGATCTAGACTTCCTAGGCTAAGTTTCGGATACATGTATGCTGAAGCCCCATGTATCCGAAACTTAGGTTAAGTTAATAATTTTTTTAAAATCTGCTTATGGTAGGTTAGCTTTGCTGTACCCATTTTTTAAATTATTTTGTCTAAAACTTTATACTTATGGGTACATCATACTGAAACTACTTACGATCTTAAATATTTTTACATATTTTAATATTGGCAATTAATTTCCGAATTCACTTAATATATTTATGCTGGCCTGTTATAAAAATAAAACACACTTTATTTTTATAACAAACATTATTTACTATATTTTTTAAATAAGTCATCAAGAGCTTCCCTTAAAAGAAATGCTTCAGTTCTATCTGTTGCCTTAGAAAGTCTAGAAAGTCTATCAAGTTGTGTCTTTGTAAAATAGTTAGACTTTAAAACCATACTTTCTGCTTCAGAAAGGCATATTCTATTTTTACCCAGTTCTTTAGCCCTAAACAAAGCACTATCTGCTATTCTAAAAAGTTCGACTACATTCTTAGCATCTCTTGGATAACTTGCAATTCCAAAGCTTAAAGTAAAATAAATATCTTCCGTCTTGATATTATCACTTATATTAAATGTGTTATCTGATAAATACCTCCTTATTTCCTCTAATTGCATAAAGCTCCTTTCAGCCCCTTGTTTTGCAAGTAATATATTAAATTCATCACCCTGTCTATAAATACTATCTTCAGGTAACAAATTATTATTTAAAATTAATATAAGCTTTTCTATTACTTTATTAGCAATAGCATTTCCATATAAATTGTTTATATTTTTAAAATTATCAATATCTGCAATTACAATACTAAAAGGGCCTTCATTTTTTGATATCAATTCCTCCATTCTCGATACAATATATTCTTTAGGGACAAGCTCATTATTCATCAAAACAACCTCCATATATAATCTGTTAATTTATTTATTACACTTTAGTATTAGCATTTTATACCTCTATTTTGTGATTGAAATTTAACTTTTAAATAAATAATATTATAATGCCATCTATAATTATAATTTCAAATCTAAAACTATTCCAGTAAAAAATATATTTTAATTAAAGTATATTTTAATTTAGTATATACTTTAATATGCATACCTTCAATTCGTAATTTGGGCGTAGCCATCCAACCCTGCCATACTAAAGCCAAGGTTGGATCAAGAATATGTATAGATGGAGATATATCAAGTGATGGCATAACTACATTCTGAACATAGTGATTGTAAGAATCTATAAAATCATTTTTTTAAGTAAATATTATATAACTTATTTTTAGATATTTTCATATTACTTATTGAAGGTGCATACATATATATGTTGACATATATATGTTGCTATGATATTGTTGTATATATATATATAAATTAAAATATTGATAATGCTTAATCATTTTGAGCGGGAGAACCAATTTTGGGGGTGAATCTTATTCACGTGATAAGTAGGGTTAATTTCTTCGATCCGAATCCGTCAGCTAATCTCGTAAGCATTGAAGAGAAGTTTTAGTATACATACTATATATTTTGTACTTTTTTTACTATAACTATAGTTAGTAGATTTAATAAGTTGCATTTTACTTCTCTGCAGCCTATTATTTTTTGCAGTGATTAATTATCATCTGACAAACCACAAACTTTTGAAAGGAGTTTTTAACTTGCAAAGAAACTATAAAGACATACCGTTATGGAAAAATACCTCACCAGATGAATGGAACAATTGGGAATGGCAAATTTCTAATAGAATTACAACATTAGAAGAATTGGAACAAGTAGTAAATCTTACTGATCAAGAGAGAACTGGTGTACAAACAAGTCTAAAGAAATTGCAAATGGCAATAACACCATACTATGCTACATTAATTGACCCTGATGACTATAATTGCCCAATTAGAAGACAGGCAATTCCGACAATTTATGAGACAGAATTTTCTGAATATGACAGCAGTGATCCATTACATGAAACTCTTGATTCACCAGTTCCAGGATTGACACATAGATATCCAGACAGGGTCCTCCTCCTTATTACCCAACAATGTTCTATGTACTGTAGACATTGTACAAGAAGGCGTTTTGCAGGACATGCTGATATAACTTTGTCAAGCAGTAACTTGATGAGAGCTTTCCAATATATAAAAGATCATAAAGAAATACGTGATGTATTAATATCTGGTGGAGATGCACTATGTGTTTCAGATGAAAAATTAGAATTTATATTAAAAAATTTAAGTAAAATAGATCATGTTGAAGTCATAAGAATTGGTACAAGAGTTCCTGTTGTTATGCCTCAAAGGATAACTCCTAAACTATGTAATATTATAAAAAAGTATCATCCAGTTTGGATTAATACACAATTTAATCATCCAAATGAAATAACCAAGGACTCAATATTAGCTTGTAAAATGCTTGCTGACGCTGGAATTCCTCTTGGAAATCAATCTGTACTTCTAAAAAATATAAATGACTGTCCGTACATTATGAAAAGCCTTGTACAAAAATTAGTAGCTAATAGAATAAGACCTTATTATATATATCAATGCGATTTATCTGAAGGAATAGAACATTTTAGAACACCTGTATCAGCTGGTATTGAAATTATGGAATTATTGCGTGGACATACTTCTGGATTTGCAGTTCCGACTTTTGTAATTGATGCCCCTGGAGGAGGTGGGAAAATACCTATTAATCCTCAATATGTAATTTCTCAATCACCTGACAAGCTAATACTTAGGAACTATGAGGGAGTATTATGCACCTACACTGAGCCTTCTGATAAAACTCATGAATGTAAACATTGTGGAATATGCAATAAATTTAAAAGTTATGAATCTACGGGATTGGAAAAACTTTTTAGAAATGAAAAAACATGTCTAATTCCAAAAGATAATTTTAGAATGAGAAGGAGGGAAATGAATAGTGTTCATAAATAGACCTAAAATTGATTATGATTATTATACTAAAATAGATCAAAATGATATATATGTTGATTATACTAATAATCGTGTAAAAATAATTAATCTTAACAATGTATCACTACAAAGTATAAAACAAATAATACATTTTGCTTCAAATCGCCACTTAAACAAGATTATTTGCAATTGTGATATTAATTCTTTCGAAACTCTTTTAAATTCTGGATTCCAACTAGAAGGTAAAATTGACTCTTACTTTAAAGGTAAAGATGCCTTTTGTATGTCATATTTTACAATAGATAATAGAAAAGACTATAAAAATAAAGAAAAAGAAAATTTATTTTTATTACAGAGTTTAAATGTTAAAAATACCTTTGTATTTAAAGAAAATAGCTTTAAATACAATATAAGAAATGCTACAGAAAATGATATAGATCAATTAATAGCTTTATTTTCTAGCATATTTGTTACGTACCCATCACCTGTATGTGACAAAAAATATTTAAAACAAACTATGAATAAAAAAGTTTTATATAAGGTAGCTGTGGATAATGGAAAAATAATTGGAGTAGCATCAGCAGATTTGGATAAAAAAAACTTAAATGCAGAAATAACTGATTGTGCTACTTATCCTGATTACAGAGGTAAAGGTGTATTATCAAATATAATTTATTTTTTACAATTAGATCTTAAGAAAATGGGATTTATTAGTCTATATAGCCTTTCTAGAGCAATAAATCCCAGCATCAATTTTGTATTAAGTAAACACAACTATAACTTTAGAGGTAAACTAATAAATAACTGCAATATATGCGGAGGATTTGAAAACATGAATATTTGGGTTAAAGTCATTAACTAATTATACAAATGTTAATAGAGTATATATTATACTCTATTAACTTATGACCATCATATGTCTTTACTTGAAAATATTATATCATTTGCAGAAATAATGCAACACTGCGCTTTATATATCTCATTCACAACTTAAACATTCAATTAAACTTTAATATCCTATTGCTTTTTTAAGACATACAATAACAAATTTCCCACATTGTATACAATCAGGATGACTTAGTAAATTTCCTTTATCTGACGGCTACCTACTGTAACACTCCCACTTCTATCAAAGTGGTAGATAACAGTAGCTACGCCCCTAGATAATTCATCTAAACTTAGTGGGAGAAACAAACTCCCACTAAGTAAGATTCATTGATATTCATAAGGCACTATTCCGAGGTAGCACTTTTCCTCACATATCTTACACGATACACAATTTGATAATGCAAATCTTAAGTCAATTAAACCTACTAATACAAAAGCTATCAATATAGCATAAACGAATACTTTTTCCACACTTTTAAAAGTAACTTGTTCACTAAATCCCCCCAATTTAATTACTTTATGTTTATAGCATATGAATCCCCAATACTTATCCTTGTAGTTAAAATTATATATGGAAACCTTGGTATTTATTAAATTAACTTTTATTTACCAAAAATTAATTTAATAGATATAAGCATTATTAAAATTCCAAATAATTTTCTCATAGTATCTACTGGTATGATATGAGACATTTTAGCTCCTAAAACTGAACCTATAACTAAAAATATACATATTAATATTCCTGCTTGAACATCAACATGACCATTTTTATAGTAGTCCATAAATGCAAGTATACCTACTGGTGGTAACAAAATTGCAAGTGATGTGCCCTGGGCTTTTAACTGAGTGAATCCACATAGATAAATTAATGCAGGTACTATTATTATTCCACCACCTATACCAAATAGCCCACTCAAAATACCTGCAATACAACCTATAATAATAAATAAAATAATATTATTCATTATGTTTAGCCTCCTCACTTTGTTATATAATATTCTAATGCCATTACGGGCCACACCCCATTGCAATCGATAAATAACTTTATATAAATAAGTTAACGTTAGAATCTTCTGCTTCTCCTAAATAGTAGCCTACACCACCTACTTTAACTCCATCTATTAGCTCTTCTTTTTTAAGTCCCATTACATCCATACTCATCTGACATGCAACTATTTCTATTCCACTATCAATAGCTGATTTAATTAGCTCATCTAATGAAGAAACATTTTTATTTTTCATTACCATTTTCATCATTTTTGTACCCATTCCAAACATATTCATCTTAGAAAGCTTTAATCTTTTAGCTCCTCTAGGCATCATAAATCCAAACATCTTATCCATAAATCCCTTTGAAACACTAACCTTTTCATGCTTCCTTAGAATGTTAAGTCCCCAAAAGGTAAAAAACATTGTAACTTTTTTACCCATAGCAGCTGCTCCGTTAGCTATTATAAAGGACGCTAAAGCTTTATCAAAGTCTCCACTAAACACAACTAATGTTTTATTGTCTTTCTGTACAATTGTACCAGTATTAACTGAATTATTATTTGGAGCTGCTTGTTTTTTATTACCTTTTTTTATAAAAGCTATTATATTACCTTTATCTTTTTCTCTGCCAAGGAGCTCATTATTCGTTCTTTCACACCAAGACTTTATATCTTCATAAAATCCCTGATCTGATGCTGTTACCTTTAATACTTCTCCTTCTTTCATATCCTGTATATTACTATTAACACGCATTAAAGGTCCTGGACAGCATATTCCACAAGCATCAAGATTTTTGTTAAAGTATCCTTTTTTATATGCTTCATCAGCTTCTTTATATTCATTCAAATTACTCTCTAAACTTACATTAGATTTTTTCCCTCTTAAATCCATAGAACCGCCTTCACCTTTCTTGTTCATTACAACATCCTTTGGTTTAAACTTACTCATAGTATAAGTTTTATATCCACCTGTTAGATTTTTGACTTTAAATCCATTTGCCCTTAAAATTCTTGCAGCTATATACCCTCTAAGTCCTACCTGACAATAAACTAATATTTCTTTGCTTTTATCCAGTTCATTCATTCTAGCTCTTATATCTTCTGAAGGTATATTTATAGATCCTTCCATACTGCCGTTGCTGCATTCTAATTTAGTCCTTACATCAACAAGCTGTGTTTTATCCTTATCTCTATTATCTATATTCTCTGGAAATATTATTTCATCTTTGCCGCTTAAAACGTTTTCTGCAATAAATCCAGCCATATTTACAGGATCTTTAGCTGAAGAATAAGGCGGTGCATATGCAAGTTCCAGTTCCGTTAAATCATAAACCGTTCCACCAAGCCTCATAGTAACGGCTATATCATCTATTCTCTTATCTACTCCAGCATATCCAAAAGCTTGAGCTCCTAGTATTTTTCCGACCTTATTAAAAATAAGCTTTATTGTCATTGGTACTGCACCTGGGTAATAGCCAGCGCTTGAATTAGGATGAAGATATATAGCCTTATATGGTATGTTCTTCGCTTTTAATGTTCTCTCGTTATTTCCTGTGCTTGAACCTGTCAATCCAAATACTTTAATAATTGATGTGCCCATGGTTCCTTTATAAATTGAATTTAAACCACATACATTATCTGCTGCAATTCTTCCTTGTTTATTTGCTGGTCCAGCAAGTGCAATAGCAGTTTTACTTCTATTTACAAAATCAACTACTTCAACAGCATCTCCTACTGCATATACCCCTTCCACATTAGTTTCCATTTTATTATTTACTATTATGTGACCCTTAGGTCCAAACTCTATTCCTGACTCTTTTAAAAATGCTGTATCTGGTTTTACTCCTATAGCAAGTATAACTATATCTGCATATAAAGTTTTTCCGCTGTTTAAAATTACATCTAATCCTGCTTTCTCTTCTTTAAATTCCTTAACTCCATCATTTAGTACAATTCCAACGCCGTTATCTTCTAATTCCTTCTCTGCAAAAGTTACCATTTCTGAATCAAAAGGTGCTAATATATGTGGTGCCCCTTCAACTAATGCCACATTTAAACCTCTCTCTTTAAGGTTTTCTGCCATTTCAACACCAATAAATCCTCCACCTATAACAACTGCATTTTTTATATTCTCATTATCCACATAAGTTTTTATTCTATCAGTATCTGGTACATTTCTTAATGTAAATATCTTATCACTTTGTATTCCTTGTATAGGGGGCTTAACTGGAGTTGCTCCAGGTGATAAAATTAAGTAGTCATAATTTTCTTCATACTCACCCTTGTCTTTACTACTAACCTTTACTTTCTTATTTTTAGTATCTACTTTAATTACCTCACTATTCACTCTAACATCAACATTGAAGCTTGCATTCATAGCTTCGGGAGTTTGTACTAATAGCTTTTCCCTCTCCTTTATAGTTTCTCCTATATAATAAGGTAATCCACAGTTTGCAAACGATATATATTCACCTTTTTCAAACAATATTATTTCTGCATTTTCATCAAGTCTTCTAAGCCTTGCAGCAGCAGATGCTCCTCCTGCTACTCCACCAACTATTATTATTTTTTTCATATACATTTCCTCCCTAATGTAATATTATTTCTCTTCCTTTAAAAGCACATTCATCAAACTAGCTACTTTTTCATTACAAACAGTATAATATATTTCAACACCATTTCTTCTACCTTCAATTATTCCAGCAGTTCTAAGTTTTTGTAGATGTTGGGAAATAGTTGACTGAGGCGCATTTAAACAGTTTTGCATATGACTAACATTACATTCCCCGTTACTTAAAAGACCTTTGACTATACAGATTCTCACTGGATGTGCCAATATTTTAAGCATATCAGCAGTTTCATTATACTTGTTAAAATCCTCATTCATCATTTTCCCCTCCCCGCCAGGGTTTATATCTATCAGTAAATTTATATATACGAATACTACGATTTAAAGGGTAAAATTTTTAATGCAATTACTAATCTTGTATTAAGGTATGATAGCTTACCCTACTTTTTATTTATTAATATCCCAATAGCTATAGTATTTTATTCAAAGTTCCGTAAGTGTACTCTATTATTTCATCACAACTAACACCTTTTTTCTTTAAATCCCTACAAAGTTCTGTGCCATACTTTTCTTTTATATTTATCATTAATTCTTTGGCATACTTTCTAGCATCATTTGACTCATCGTTACTTTCTCTTCCCTTTAATGATCCTATTATTATTGCTGCTCCTCCTACAGCTCCACATAAACTTCCTATAGTATATCCAGCTCCCATGCTGCTTCCAAAACTTATTGGTATATTAGTATTATGTTCTTCATTGTATTTTTTTATTATAGCCTCACCACATGTAAATCCTTGTTTATGATATTCTGATGCCTTTGTCATATTAACAACTCCTTTATTTATAAATATATTATCAAAAATTTGAATGTAATTTATTATGAAAATATCTTTATTAATTAGCATGTTTTTTTCGTAACAATTCTTCTAAATCATTGATAGATTGCTTTATCTCGTCTATTTCAATTTCATATTTTTTTACTGTACTACCAGGAAGATGAATGCCTGTTTGACCTAGCACAATCGATCTTTCCTCTTCTATATCTTCAAGAGATTCCTTAAATTCTACAAGTCTTTTTTTCAATTCCTCAATACTCATTTTTTCAAAATCAATCATTATAATCTACACCCCATATCTATTCCAATTAAATTTCCCTTAGTAATAATTCAACTCTGCTTCTATTTTTAACATGAAGAAGAATTAGAACTATTTATATTGAATCCTGGATTCAACCAATTATTTGAATAATCAACAACTGATCCATTTACATATGCTTCGAGATTCGAATTATAAACGATAGTTATACCTTCTAATTTTATAACTACATCATCATTATTCTTCAACTCATCCAGAGTTAACTGTAATTTTGGACCTCCTCAGCCGTACCCCCCAAAATTAACCCTTAACATTGCATTTGCCATACTTTCATCTTTTTGTCTAATTTCATCAAACTTTTTAACCGCTTGTTCAGTAATTTTAATCATAGTAAATTCACCTCTCTTTAATATTTTTTACATCAACCAATACTTATATTCAATGAATGGTTTTTCAAATAAAACTTATATTGTTATATTTATATATAACGATATATTAATTAAAAAAATCATGGTAAAAATCAGTAACCTAAAATTTATCTAAAATATGATGTTCTGATCCCTTTGTCATAATGTTACCCCTAATAAATATATAATAACTTTCTTATATACTTATATTAAAGCTATAATTTACTTTTGTCAATATACAAATTATATTTTGAATAACTTTTATTTACAATAGTTTTCCTTTAATACTTGAATTACATTAACTATCCTTTTATCATTAATAAAGTAAGTAATTGTTAACCCACTTTTATTTGAATCCAATATTCTATTAGCTTTAAGTATTGATAAATGTTGAGATAAAGCAGGTTGAGTTAAATGACTCATTCTTTCGTGAAGCTCACTTACTGTCAAAGGTTTTTCTATTAAATAGCACACTATTACCAATCTATTTTCATTAGATAATACCCTTAGTAATTCTGATACTTTCTTAGCTTTTTCTATTTCTATCATTTAAATCCTCCCATATTTTTATATATAACTATCTCAACTTTCGTACATATAAAATTTTGACTTAATATAAAAAAATTGCGAAGCAACTTTTCACAGGACAATTGACAGTAAAGGATGATTTTTAGCTATCGCAAAAAATCTTTAAATTTATATGAATCAACTTGG
>ENA-UOOE01000445-UOOE01000445.1-fermentation-metagenome-genome-assembly--contig:-NODE-445-length-40814-cov-339.416325_pt1 | contig 40814 bp, 37 predicted proteins | sample MGYA00245776_ERZ724021 | MGnify/ENA primary metagenome ERZ724021 (study PRJEB28704, sample SAMN03018321) | fermentation metagenome | biome: anthropogenic terrestrial biome; feature: soil... | reverse complement strand
AAACTAACTTTGTTTTTGTATTTGTAAATGATGTATCCTAAAAAGGCAACTATCCCCACTACAACTATCACGTCTAATATATGGAAGTATCCCTTTATTATTTCCCATCTTGGACCTAACTGAACGCCTATGTAACCCAGAACAAAGCACCATGGCAGTGATCCTGCGAAGGTGTAGATCACAAACTTCTTGAGGTCCATGTGTGAGATTCCTGCTGGGAGTGATATGAATGTTCTGACAATGGGAAGCACCCTGCTTATGAGTACGGCTTCGTATCCATAGCGATCGAACCACTGGTCTGCGAGTTCAAGTTTGCTGTGGGTTATAAGGATGTATTTACCATATTTTTCAAGCAGTGGTCTTCCTCCTTTCAGTCCTACGAAGTAGGCTATGAGGGATCCGACTAGGTTTCCCAGGGCCCCGATCAGGGTTATGCCCCATAGTGTCATGTTGGTTGTGCCCTGCCAGACAACGAATCCGCTGAAGGGCATGATGATTTCACTTGGGAGGGGTATGCATGCGCTTTCAAGGGTCATTCCAATAAAAACGCCCCAGTAACCCAAACTGTTTATAAGATAAATCGCGAAGTTGCTTACAAATTCCACTATTCCAGTCATGTTAATATCCTGCCATGCACTTTAATCAGTAGTTAAGTCAATTGATTAAACATCAAGTTTTTAATGTAAAGTTTTTTTAATCTAAATCTATTTTCCATACAATATAAAAATGTTCAATTAATATGTTCAATTAATTAATGCCCCTGTAACTAGAAACATGTGTTAAATAGATTTTTCACTTCAGTTTGGCCGGGGAATCAAATTCCTATCACTCAAACTTAATGAATTTTTCAGGGTTGAAACCCTGCTCAAGCAGCATCATCCTGTCTGATTTTTTCAGTGGTTTCTGGGACACAGGAGGTATTGGGGTTCCCTTTTTAGCCAGTACAAACCCTGATCTTTTGTTTGCAGCTAAAAATTTTCCTGCATTTCCATTCACAATTACAACTCCACTTTTCATATCTATAGCCGTGAAATCATCAGTATCACCGTTTATAACAACTGTTCCACCGTTAAGGAGTGCTCCAGTATTTTTTCCTGCATTTCCATTGATCCGAACCTTACCATTCTTCATGAGTATTCCAGTACTGAGGTCAACGTTACCACTCATAAAAACCTCTGCATCCACATCCAGTCGGGCTCCAACGGTGTCCTTAACAGTTCCATCATCAATTATCAATTTTTTTCCTGTTAATTGACATCCAATGAGTTTTTCACGTCCCTGACCATTTTTTAGAATATCTGTAATGGACCTGAATTTTCTGTAGCCTTTTTCATCGGATTTAACCTCAACCAGATTGCCCAGGGGTTCTTTAATCTTTCCCTTAACGTAGATACATCCTCCAACCATGCTTATGCCCATTCTGGTGTCAACGGATCCATCAACGTAGACATCACCAACAGCTATGCTTTCACCGGTTCCACCGAAGTACTTAAGGTCGGTTCCCATACTTGAACAGAGTCTGTGGCCAGCATCACCTCTGATACAAATATCACCACCATTTTTCAGGTGTTCAACAAGATCACCAAATGTATACTGGTTATCAGGTATTTTCCAGCTTGGATCAAGCTTTTCCCCTTTATGCTGCCAGTGAAAATTGTACGTGAAGTCACAGAGACAGTCAACAGGTTTCTGGAGTTCTACTTCCAGCACATCCCTATCAGATTTTTCCTTGGATCTTCCAAACAGTTTGAACAATTTGATACCACCTTTTAATGTCTTTTTTATAGATGGAACATGATTAATCTTTTCATTTTACTTCACAAGTTGGATTTTCATCAAACTGAACATGGGTATCTTAAGGTTTTGGATGGTTTCGAATTCTTTTAAAGGTCAAATAAAATGGTGTATCATTTTTTACAAGTTTTAGCTTTTATTAGGAAAATATAAATACTACAATTCAAGATAAAAATCTTGACAGTCTTAGATTATCAAAAAATAGGGGTGTTTTTACGTGGAACTGAAGGCAAGAAAATTCTTAGGAAAAAAAGTTCTTGACAGCGACCTTTTTGTAGTTGGAGAAGTATCAGATTTTGAATTCGATACAGAAACCTGGTTAATCAGAGCTTTGATGGTATCAACTGGAATCATGGGTATTGAAGGTTCATTCAAGGTCACCTGTGAAGAGGTTGATAAAGTGGGAGACCAGATAATGCTCAAACTCAACAAAGAGGAAATAGATGAGCGGGCGGAAAGACCACTCCAGAGAAGTACAGAAAACGCTAAAAAAACCCTTGAAAACGTTGGTAAATCAGTTACAAAAACTGGTGAAGACATTAAAAAAACAGTTGCCAGTAAATCCCTGCGTAAAAAGGAAGAAGAGTGAGTTAAAAAAACTCCAACTTTTTTTATTATTTATCAAACTTTATTATACATTGAATCATAAAACTATTTTTGAAATGATTGGGAAGTTACATCCATTAAATTCAAGCAATCTTACATTAAATTAAAATTTGCACTGTTAAATGCAATTGATTCCTTAATAACTTAAAGGATCCTGCATGGTGCCAATGAAAATGTTATTCGTGGTAGAATGAGTATATCCAAGGCGGAATTTTTACACAGGATTGGGGTGGACACGAGGTTCGTCAGTATAATGGATGGACACCTTTTCATCAACAATCTGAAGTTCTCTAGATTCTCCAGAAGAAAGGAAGAACTTTTTCTGGCGAAATTCCCGGATGAATGTGTTGTAAGGTCCAAGATTTTCCAGAGAATATGCACAAGGGCTTCAAGAACCCTTAAAACATCCATAAACCCCCGGGATAAAATATTCCTACTTGAAGGTGATGAATCTGAGGGTAAAAATTGCTTTAACTATGCGCTCCATACTGTTTTAGAGCCCTACAAACGTAAGTATGGTGTTGAAATTATATATGGAACTTCATTGAAAGATTTAAAGGATTCGGACGTAGATTCAATTGCACTACCTGTCACCCTTGATGTAGAAGCAATAAAAATCGTTGATATCCTACTCGATGGTGGAAAAATATATCCTCCAAGCTCCAGAGGAAGTTTTCACAACATGAAACTCATTTATCCTCTTTTAAACGTTCCAGATTCATGGATAGTATTGTGGCTTGAAAATCAGGATTTTAAATGCAGTTTTGAACATGATGCTGTTGAATATGGTACAAAAAACATAGAAACAGGAATCCAGAGTGGAAAAACAGTTGCTAATGATTTTTCAGGGGATTTAATAAAATTTTTAGGGGACTTCATCCCGGATGTACGGGAGAACATCCTTAAGTCTGCAGAATTCGTACATGAAAAACATATTTAAAGAGGGTAGTTCATTGATTTTTTTTTACTGTTGTTTGAATTATTCATTTTTGCACTGAAAGTAGATTAAAAAATATTAAAAATAATAAAAAAATAATTAGAAAAAGAATAAAAGTATTAGGTTGAAAATTGAAGTTTTGAAAAACCTAAAAACTGAAAAGAGAGGTTTGTTTATCTTTTTTACCCTTTTTATCATCCTTTGATTTGTCAGATTCCACATCTGACTCAACCTTTCCGGTGGAACCTTCAGATCCTGAGGATGATTTTTTAGGTTTTTTAGATCCGTATTCAGATTTTGTGGATTGTTCTTCAGGTTTTTCCTCAGATTTCTTTGGAGCTTTCGGAACTTTCTTTTGAGTTTTAGTGGAATCTCCTGCTTTTTCAGATTTCAACTTGAAATCAAGGGTTTTGTCAGTGCCATTTCCATTCTCTCTCATGATCTCTTTTTCAGCTTCCTTTCTGACCTTTTCACGAGCTTTTTCTATCTTCTTAACTGGTATCTTCTTTGAACGGAAGAGTTTAACCTCATCATCTGCCAGTCCGAAGTACTCTGCCATGTCGTATGCAACTTCATCGTCCTGGAACATGGTCTCGAAGTAGGGGAACTGTTCACGTGCAACTTTTTTGGAAGTGTGAAGTTTTTCTCCAATCTTGGTTGCAGCCCTGTCCCTTAAATCCCTCTTTGAACGGCTTTTTGAAAGCATAGTGTAGACCGATGAGCCAGTATAGCGTGCAAACTTCTTGTAAGTTTCATCCTTTGAAACTGCAACCCCCAGACTCATGAGATCGTATGCGTACTTCCAGTAAGAGTAAACACGTGTGTTAAAAGCTCTACCAAGGTAGGTGTCTGCAAGTGAAACCATTTCATAGGCATCAGCTATTTCATAGGCCTTTTCATATTCACGGGGAATGTTTTCTGTTATAAACTCAAGGATGAATCCGGGGTCAGCCTCCACCTTCATTGCATCCTTTATTCTGTGGATGTTTTTACTTTTAAGAACCACCCGTACAGAGTCGAATATGTTTGCAACATCATCCTTTTTTGAGAGAAGATCCAGGTCTTCTGAGGTGATTTCAGTCTTCCCACGGGCCATGGCTTCAAGATCGTTTATTGCAGATCGAAGATCTCCATTTGAACGTTTTGCAAGGGTTCGAAGCACATGTTCCTCAAATTTAATTCCTTCCTTAACACATATCCTCTTTAAAAGTGCAACTATGGAGTTGGTATGGACCTTACGGAGATTTATAACGTTGCATTTGGTTTTAAGACTTTTTAAACGTTTACTGTAAGGATCGTTTGCCATCATTATGAGGGGGTGTTTTCCCTCCTTGATGATCTTGCTTATGGCCCTGGTTCCTCCTCTGTCTTCTGTTCCATGAATTCCATCAACTTCATCGAGTATTATGAGTTTTAAACCCTCACCAAAAAGTGATCTTGAAACTGATGCTTCACCAACCGTGTTCACGATTATGTCGTAGGATCGCTTGTCACTGGCGTTGAGTTCTATGTACTCTGAGAATTCCCTTGCAGCCAGATGGGCCATCGTTGTTTTACCTGTACCTGGAGGACCCACTATCAACAGACATTTTTGGGGGTTACCCTTCAACCACTCCTCAGCCCACTCCAGTATTTCCTTTTTAACCTTGACGTTCCCCAGAACCTCATCAAAGTTCTTTGGACTGTACTTTTCTGTCCACAACATTTTTATTCTGCCCTTTATTTCAATAAAAATTTGGTTAAGAGAGCCTCAAGCTGAATCCTTGGATTTGATCCTTCCCTTATTCGGTAATCGTACTCTCCAATACTCTCTATCAATCTGATGTACTTATCACTGGGTATCAAGTCCTCCATAGCCATCCTTGAAACTTCCTGGTAGATCTGGGTGACCATGTCCTCACCACTTGTGCCCTGAACAACCATAACCTCACGCAGAAGGTCACGTGCACCCATAAAATCACCGTCAAGGGCTTTGTTCACGATCTTCCTGACATCCTTTGGTTTGGCTTTTGAAACAACTTCATGAACGCTCTCCTCGGTTAGTTCCTCGTCAGTGGATGAAGAAGCCTGAAGAATGTTCACAGCCCTTCTCATATCTCCTTCAGCGAAGTAAACAATGCTCTCAATGGCTCCGGGACTCACTTTCAGGTTCTCTGTTTCAGCTATCTTCTCAAGTCTCTTGATGATCTGGTTACCCTTAACCGGTGCAAACCTGAATATTGCACATCTTGACTGTATTGGGTCTATTATCTTTGAGGAGTAGTTACATGAGAGTATGAATGAAGAGGTCTTTGTGTACATCTCCATCTCCCTTCTCAGGGCGTGCTGTGCATCCTTGGTCATGTTGTCAACCTCGTCCAGGAAGATTATCCTGAAGGGTGCTCCAACAGCTTTGAGTCTGCAGAAATTTTTGATGTTGTTTCTTACCGTGTCTATTCCCCTGGCATCTGAAGCGTTCAACTCAAGGAAGTTCTGCTTCCAGTACTCTCCAAGCACGGCCTTTGCAAGGGCAATTGCAGTGGTTGTTTTTCCAACACCTGCAGGGCCTGTGAACATCAAGTTGGGCATACTGCCCTCATCTATGTACCTTTTTAATCTGTGAATTATGTGATCCTGACCCACAACCTCATCCAGGTTTTGTGGTCTGTACTTTTCAACCCATGGTCCATTCATTTCATCACCATTTTTACCATTTTTTATCTACAAATGATATTTGTAGGATATGCCTATATTATTTGTGCAGAGATTTTTTTTAGATAAACTCATTTAAAAGCACTGAATATAAAACTTCTTTAGAAAAGTTATAAAAACTATTTAAAAGGCTTTTTTAACTTTTATTTTTAATTTTTTTTTTCAAATTCGTTATTTAAAATAATTTTATAAATAAAATATGGGAGATAATAATAAGTTTATATAGTTATTTTTATTTATTCAACGGATTTAAAAGTTTATCTGGTTCATTCGATGAGATTGATAAGTTCTGGGTGGATTTTATCTTTTATACCCAGCTCTTCCATCGCATCACCATATGACTTGGTTATTACCTGAAATTCTTTCCTTACCATTCCCCTGAAGGCACCGTAACCCATTACCCTACCATAATTCTCAGTTATAACTGTGATTATTCCGCTGAAATTGTCTATAAGTATTTCTGAACGTTCCGTTACAGCTATTTTCTTGGTATTTTCTTTGATCCTGTCAAAATCAATTGTGGAATTATTTTTAACCTCAACACCTTTAAGAAGCTGGGGATATTCCTCAACAGGCAGGAATTTCTTTGTCAGTCCCTTTGCAGGTGCCAATCCCATGATCTTACCAGCACCTATTGACATGGCCAGGAATAGAGATCTGTATATGTCCAAGATGAGATCTGCTCTCTTCTCTGGATCTTCAGGTATTTCAACGTTTTCTGGAAGTTTTGGAAAGGTTATTGGAGGTTTTATTATTGGGATGGATGATTTTGCTTCAGGGACTCTCTTTGGATCATCCACATGATCTAAATCAAGATTTTGCTCGATACTGTCTAAAAGTTCAATTGAATCTTCTTCAGATGCCTCAACAGGTTCAAATTTTTCTTCAAGATTATCTTCAAGTTTTAAAGGTTCTTTTGAAGTTATAAATTCTTTTAAATCTGTTTCTAAACTTTTTGCATGGGCTGAATCTTCACCAACACTCTCTTCAGTTTTATCAGAAACAACAGCTCCTAAAATCTCTTCGGGTTTTGAAACTTCCCCAGTTAAGGTTTGTGCAGTGATTTCTGATTCAGCATCAATTTTTACCTCTTCCGTGACTGGAGTATCACTTTGCAAAGTTTCAACAGATTCTCCAGCAGGTTCTTCCATTAAGTTTTCAGGGCTCTCAATAGGAACTTCATCTTCGTAGGCTTCATAATCCCGTAAAGTTTCAGCAACCATTTTCACAGCCCTTTTAGCGGACACCATTACCATTCCCAGATTTGCAGATATGTTCATCAGAACTATTAAGTTGGCCTTTTCAAGGTGGAAAAAAAGAGCCTTACCATTTTTTGACTCCACAAGAACTCTTTCAATTTCGCCCTGATCTGTAGAATTCAAAAGCCTCCTGGATGAACTTGTGATAACATTTGCCATTGAACCAAAAAGTGAAACTTCGGACCTCTTGAAAAGCTTATGATAAAGAATAACGCCGTTACTATCGATTATCAAACTTCCATCAACGCCTTCCACTTTGTTCAAAGTACTGACATTTTTTTCAAGTTGATTCTGTATTTCAGGGTCTTTCATGGGATCACTTCATATTTAAGGGGCTAAATTATTTGTTACAACCTTTTTTTTGTTAGACTTTGGTTCGATGACTCGTGTTTCATTAACATAACTCTAGAAATTCTGCTCTAAAAACTAATTGAACATCAGGTTTTATAATTTTTTGTAATCTTGGTTGAAAAGATATTCAGACTCAAAGATATCCAAACTCATCTTAAAGTTTTTCAAGACTTTTTAAAATTCAGATTTTAATTAAACATATTTCTAATTAACAAATATGTTCTTTAGGAATGTTACTGGTGTTTTGTCTTTTATTAAAATTGAAAATTATCAGAATTGAAAATGATTTTAAAAAAATAATCTATTTTAAAAGAATAAGTTAAAAGAAAACCCTAAAAAAATTAAAAAAATAGGGTTTAAGGTGCAAAAATCAGATCACATGTTTTTTAACGAGAATTCCATCGGCATCGTGTATGTCCACGAGTAGAGGCGATTCTCCGTTTATCATGTGGGTTGCACAGGAGAGACATGGATCGTAGGCCCTTATTATCATTTCAAGCCTGTTTTTAAGACCTTCAGACACTTCTTCACCATGTATCATGGCCTTTGCGGTTTCCCTTACACCCATGTCCATTGCAAGGTTGTTCTGACCTGTTGCAACGATCAGGTTTGCTTTTTTGATTATTCCTGCACCGTCTGTTTCATAGTCATGTATCAGGGAACCCCTTGGAGCTTCGATTATTCCAACACCCCTTAGAGTTTCATCTGATTCTTTGGCCTCTGCACGTGTCATTAAACCTTCAATGCCCTGTCTGATGTCATCTCCCATGATTGCATCATCTTCAAGTAACTCAACTGCACGTTCTGCAGTGTACATGAGTTCTATGAGACGTGCGTAATGGTAAAGAAGAGGGTTCTGGGCCATTCCAAACTTGTCCTTGTACTCACCGTAGAGGGCTCCTGCCTTTTCAGTTGGAACCTCGTCAACGATGTTGAGTCTTGCAAGGGGTCCAACCCTGTAGCTACCCTCTGGGAAGCCGACCTGTTTTAGGAATGGGAACTTCATGTAGGACCATGGTTGAACCTTTTCTTCAATGTAATCAAGATAATCAGCACCTTCGAACTCATGGATCATGTTACCTTCCTTGTCAATGACCTTCATCTGGCCATCGTAGAATCCGAGCTTACCACCAGAGGTTAATCCTCCGAAGCAGGTTTCAACAGGACCAAGGGTTTCAATTGCCTCAGCGTACTGTTCAAACAACGGTTTTGCAACTTCAACACCAGCTTCAACAAGTCCAACACATTCCTTTGCTTCTTGAAGTAATTTATCCCTTCCTTCAGCATCTATTCCTCTGGACTGACCTCCAGGTACTGCTGTGACAGGGTGCACTGGTTTACCGCCTACTATGCCGGTTATGTGCTGACCCACGGCTCTGGTTTTAATTGCCATCTTTGCAAGGTCTGGGTTGTTTTTTATAATTCCAAGAACGTTCCTTTCAGCTGGATCTGAATCTGGACCCATTACAAGGTCTGGTGCTCCCAGGAAGTAAAAGTGAAGTGAGTGTGAATGGATGTACTGTCCCAGAAGCATCAATTCCCTTAACTTCTCTGCTGTTTCTGGTGCTTTGACTTGAAAAACAGCATCTGTTGCCTTTGCGGATACTATGTGGTGTGCTGTCTGGCAGATTCCACATATCCTTGGAGTTATACGTGGTGCTTCTTCTGCTGCAGCACCTTCAAGGAACTTTTCAAATCCCCTTATCTCCATGACATGGAAGTGAGCATCTGAAACGTTTCCACTGTCGTCCAGTTGAACGGTGATTTTTGCGTGTCCCTCAATCCTTGTTACCGGGCTTATCTCTATCTGTTTCATCTTGTATCACCTTATTTTGTTTATTTCTTGATCAGCTGAGGGATCAATGAAACTTTCTTATTCTCCATTATGGTACTTCCAATAACGAATCCATAGACCACATGGCCTTTATCGTAGATCTGTTTTTCAACGTCTTTGTGTGGCATCTTTGAAAGGTGGGCTATCCTGTTCACAAGGCAGTTGTAAACATCGTGGTTTGGCTCCCTAAGTACGTCTAGAGATGGACCTCCACATCCATGGCATGGAATTCCAGCAGCAGAACACAGTGCACCGCACCTTCCAAGGGTTACAGATCCAAGACAGATGTATCCCTGGCTCAGGAAGCACTTCTCAGGGTCAGTGTCTCCAACAACCCTTCTCTTGAGTTTGTCGAATTCAACATGATCCATCTGTCTGTGACAGTCTGCACAAACAGATTTTTTTGGAATGTTGGGAACTTCACCATTTATGAGGGGTATTAAAACATCCTTTATGAGACCTTCTTTTGGAGGACATCCTGGAAGGAAATAATCTATATTTACAAGGTCTCCTGCAGGATGCACTATTGGTAAGAGTTCAGGAACAACTTCAGATGGTTGTTCTGAAGGTTCTGTGCTTGGATTCTCTGAGAAGCTTCTGGCTGAAAGATCATCTGGACTGTAAAGGTCAGCCATACATGTGATTCCACCGTAACAGGCACAGGTTCCATATGCTATGAGTGTTTTTGATTTTTTACGCAGTTCCTGAAGCCTTTCCTTGTTATCCTCGTTTCTGACTGATCCAGAAACTATTGCAATATCGATATCATCTGGTATCTCCTTAACATCCATGAGTATCGGTGCGTAAACTATCTCTGTATGTTCCAGGAGGTCCAGGAGTTCTTCATGAAGATCTAAAATTGATAATTCGCAGCCTGCACAGCTTGCAAGCCATTCAAGGGCGATTTTCACCATTATTTACCACCCCATTTAATCGTTAATGTTTTAAGACAGGCATTTGGCCCAACATGGTTTATATCAAGTTTTCCACGAATTCCCATAACTTCTTCAACTGCACCTACTGTGTAACCGTAGAGAAGGTAACATAAAGGTCCTTTCTGGGGTAATCCTGTTCTTCTGAGTGTCTGCCTTACAACGCAGTCTCTGAATATCAGTTTAACAACTGTTTCATCCCCTTTTTCTATGGTGTATTCGTCCTGGTCTGCAGGTTTCCACATGTCGAAGTAAAATTCCATACCTAGAATTTCACTCAATTCCTGCATTGCCTTTTCAAGGTCATCTGTTTTTTCAACGAGTTTGCCTGCTTCGTGTCCCATTCTTTTTCCTGCTTGGTAAACAATAGCGTTAGCACCTCTACCTGAAACCTGTTCAAGGGCGCTGGACATTGAGCCCATAAACTTCATGAGAACGTGAAGACCTTCTTCATAGTCGTTTATATCGCCACCACATTCCTCGGGAATGAGTTCAGGTTTAAAATTTCCAAATGTTTCATTCGTATCCCTTGTTATTTCCATGGAAATCTCCTCACACTATTTTACTAATCACATCATTCACGTCTCTGTCTATATAAAGCCTTTTAGCAACATGTATGTCCTTATGTTCCATGGCTTGAGCTGGACAAATTTCATGGCAGGATAAACAGGCCATGCAATCTTCTTCTTTGACAACTTTGGTTTTCCAGTCGTCATCCATTTCATAGACATCGTTTGGACAATCCTCAACACAGGATGCACATCCAACACATGCTTCTTTGTCTATTTCGATTTTTACCATTGTTACTCCTCTGATTTACTTTTTAAATCATAGAATTTTTTTAGTTCTTTTTTTGGAAAGGCTTAAAAAAATAACAATTCATCCATTCCCTAATTCAATCCTCATTTTTATAATACTTATTAACTATTCTCTTAAATACTTGTTAATATACAAGCGTCATTGTTAATAAAAAATTCATTGTTAATAAGCTCTTAAACTAATATTTACCTTTCCAGTTTCCAGTCACAACTCTAGTAGAATATGAATTTAAAATAAGTTCACCATTATTTATATTTTGTGGACTGAATCAGTGAAATAACCGAACCAAACCTTGTTATTCACCTTAGATAAATATTAATGGAATTAAAATTGATATTAAATGGTCACAGTAGTTAATAGAATTTCATTAAAAAAAATCCAGATCTCCTAAATTGTAGAAATATTGATCATAATGGATACATCAATAAGAAAAAGAACAAGTCCAGGGGTCTAAATATCAGACGTGGACTGTAACTTGCAGTGTGTGACCCATGCTGCTTTTTTGTGTCCTGGGGGATGACAGCTTACAAGTAAAAGACGGGCTTCTCCGCTTTTAGCAAATTGAATGGGGTGCTCCTTGTAGTCCCATCTTACATCATCTCCGTTGGATGTTACAACGTAGGTGTACTTCTTTTTAGCAGAGTTATCCTTTATTATAACTTTATCTCCAACCTTGAGGGTATTTATGTAACGGAATAATGCAGAGTATGTTGTTCTGTGACTTAAAAGCCCACATTCTCCGGGCATACCTGGATCAACACTTTCAGGGTAATGGTAGGCTGTGTTGTATGCATTTACAGTCACTGAACTTATTGTACAATCAACTCCAAGTTTTGGGATTATGAGCTCATCATTGATAATTGATGAGGAACTAGCACTTGCAGAGGATGGATCAAGTGGATCAACAGGGGCACTCAGGCTTTCCTGATACTTTTTCAGATTAGTTTGGGCCTTTGCAACTTCTTGTGATTGTTCGTAACTTATCCAGAGAACGCTAAAACAAATTAAAGCACAGAAAGAAATTATCAACATGGAATATAATCGATATTTACGCATTTTCACCAACCAACAGCTTTTTTACTTCCAATGAAATTGATGATCTGTACTCTGCAACCTTCCAGGGGTCATCGATCCAGACGTTCAGGGTTGCTTTCACTCCCTCTTCTGAAAGTTCTTTTATGAGTACATTGGGCAATGGCTCCTTTGAAACACCATCAACCTTCGATGAGATCTCCTTGAGGGCTTTAAGAGTATCTTCAAGCTCTAACTTGTAGGGTATTGTTATGTCAAGGTCAACCCTTCTAGTGTCCAGTGCTGTACGATTTATGTAAATTCCATTTGAAAAGAGTGAATTTGGTATGGTTATAACGTTGTTGTCTGCAGTTGTGAGGGTGGTTATTCTGAAACCCATCTTAGTAACCTTACCTTGCTTTCCAGATATTTCTATTTCATCCCCAACTTTGAAACCCTGATCTGCAAGTATGAAAAGCCCTGCAATAAAATTTGAAAGTGTGTCTCTTGCTGCAAAACCCACAGCAATACCGACGATGCCTAAACTCACCACTATTGCACTTATATCGATACCCAACTCATTCATTATCATGCTCAGTGCAACTACAAGTATTGAGTATTTTATTATTTCATTCAGAACCTGGATGAAGGTTAAATCCAACCCCCACTTCCTTCCAGTTTTCCAGGTAAAATAAGTCAGTCCCTTGAAGATCAGAAAGGCGCTTGCAGCTGTGATTCCAACTATTAAAAGATCTATTAAGTTAATCCCTACCATCTCTCTTCACCTCGAAGATCATGAAATCGTCTGCAAGCACTGTATTTTTAAATACAGAGATGGCTTCACTTTCAAGTGTACTTGCATCTTTGTACCTGGTACTTATATGGGTTAATATCAATTTTTGAACTTCAGATTTTTTGGCGATTTCTGCAGCTTCTGCAGCTGTTGAATGTCCTGTTTCATTTGCTTTTGATTCATTTCTATTGTCAAAGGTTGATTCATGTATTAAGAGATCTGCATCCTTTGCAAATTCAACCATCTGGTCACAAGGCCTTGTATCTCCAGAATAAACGATTTTTAACCCCTTTCTTTCTTTTCCAAGTACCTGCTCTGGATTTACAGTTTCATCGCCAACTTTGACTGGTATTCCCCTTTGGAGTTTACCAAAGTCCGGGCCTGGTTTAACACCGCAGGATATTGCCTTTTCTCTGAGAAATTTGGGGGCTCTTTTCTCAGTTATACAGTAAGATAGATTGGGAACCGAGTGTTCAGTGTTGCAGCAAGTTACAATGTAATCATCTTCTTCAAGGACCACACCATTTTTTAGTTCATGTGCATGTATTTCAAAGGACAATGCGAAGTATCCCATCTTTTTAATACATTCAATGAGTTCTGAAAGTCCATCAGGTCCAAATATGTGAAGGGGTTCTTTCCTGCCACGGAATGCCATTGATTGGATGATTCCAGGAAGGCCTAAAAAATGATCTCCATGAAAATGTGTTAAAAATATTTTATCAACTTTCATTGGGCTTACTTTAACCCTTGACATCTGTCTTTGGGTTCCTTCACCACAATCAAATAACATGATTTCTCCAAAGGCCTTTAAAGCTATCGCTGAATGATTTCTATGATTTGATGGCATTGCGGATGATGTTCCAAGAAATATGATTTCCATTACGTGTCACCGGGGATATTGGATTGTATTAGGCTTAATAATAATTAACTCGTTATAACTTAGCGTATTATAAATAATTCATTTGTAATATAATGTAACTACATCTTTGGTATGCAAATACCATCTATGGGAGGTAGGGTCAACATGTTTTCGTGTTCTGTATTCAACACAGACCATACTGATGGCTTGATACTTTTGTATTAACATTTATATCTCTTATTTTATATAATACTATAAAACTACTCATTAAAATTAAATCGTGAAAACAGGGCAGTTCAAGATAGAGTCTCCTGAATTCAGAGTTGAATTTCTTAAACTGCCTGTTTATGTAAGGATATTCTATTAAAAGTGAGACTATGAAGCCTGATATAACCAGAATTCTCTATGATGATGTGGGATTTGAGGATATAACAACCAAAGCGTTGATACCTCCAGATCTTGAGATTGAAGCTGAGATAATATGCAAGGAAAATGGGGTAATTGCAGGTGTTGAACTCGCAGACAACATATTCAAGGAATTTTTGATAAAAACATCCATCAAACGGTACGATGGTGATCATGTGTCTGCTGGGGATGTTGTAATGACACTTCAGGGTGATGCAAGGTCCATTATCACAGTTGAAAGGACAGCTTTGAACCTGCTCATGAGGATGAGTGGTATAGCATCACTAACCTCTAAGATGGTTAAGGATGTTAAAGGTGTTAACAAGGATGTTATCCTTGCAGGAACACGTAAAACCACTCCTGGCCTCCAATTCTTTGAAAAAGATGCTGTAAGAGCTGGTGGGGGTGACACTCACAGGTACAGGCTTGATGATGCTGTTCTTATTAAGGACAACCATATTGCGGTTGTGGGCAGTGTTAAGGGGGCTGTGGAAAGGGCCAAAAACTATGTGAGCTTCACCAAAAAGATAGAGATCGAGGTTGAGAGCAGTGCTGATGCGTTGGAAGCTGCAGCTTCAGGTGCAGATATTGTTATGTTTGACAACATGAGCCCGGAAGAGGTTCAAAATGTGCTTGAAGAACTTGAAAATGCAGGTTTAAGGGAAAAGGTTCTAATTGAAGTTTCTGGTGGGATCAATCCAGGTAATATCCTGGAATATGCAGAAAAAGGCGTTGATGTTATATCTACAGGTTACATAACCCATTCTGCAAAGGCTCTGGACTTGAGTCTTGAGGTTTTGTGATACTTGATTGATTCGCACGCAAGATTCATTCACCTAAAAAAATTCCCTTTATACTATTTTTATATTTTTAGTGTTAGCATCAATAATTTCAATGAATTTGGCTTAACTTATAAAAATTATCACAGTAGCCTTCAATTTAGTGCATTAAATTTATATAGATCTCCCCATAGATAGTAAGTGAGAGAATTGAAATAAATCTTATTATGGAGGGATTTAATGATCGAAGAATTTAACGAAGAAGAACTTAATGAAAATTTGGAAGAAGATTTAAACGAAGAAGAAGTGAAAAATTCCGGAGAATCAGAAGAATCCCAAGAATCATCTGAAGAAATAGAGGGAGAAACACTCGAAGAAGGAGAATCACCTGAAGAAGGAGAAACAAGCGAAGAAGATTCTGAAGGTCTTCCATTTGCAAAGGCAGAAGTTGTCAGGCTGATGAAGCAGAACCTCGACAGTGATAAAATGATAAGGGAACGAGTTAAGGTTGAGATGAACAAGTTCCTTGGAGAGGTCCTTGAAAACGTGTGTGAACAGCTCAACGAGTACCCTTACACAACCATCGAATATGAAATGCTTAAAGAATCCATATATCCCTACAAGAACATAAAGAGGATAAATGAAGAGAAGATAAGGTTATTAAAACACATGGATGCAATAAAAGCAGACTGTGATGCTTTAAGTATGGATATTAAGAAGACACTTAAATTAAAAGATGTTGATGAAGATAAAGACGATTTCTTCCAGTAACTGTTTAGGTTGTCTTTAAACAGGATAGTTCAAGGGGAATAACATAAACTTTCCTGTTACTGTTTCTATTTTTTAAATACTAATTATTAAGAAACTTAAATTTTTAAGAAACTTAAGAAACTATTTTTTTTATGTTGATTTCGGTGGTATATCGTCCATCTTTGATTTTAGGAAGGTTTTAGACGGATCAAGAATTAAAAATGAGATTTAACATTTAAAAGGTTTAATATTTAATTTTAATGTTTAATAATATTTAATATGCTGTCAATTAATCTATAATTTTGTTTAGAGTCTTATCTAGTGGATTATTTTAAAATGAAATATTAAAATAAAAATTTAAGATTTTAAGATTAAAAAAAATTTGAGATTTAAAATTTAGAATTCTTGAGTTTAAGTTTCTGTAAAGATTCTTTAAAGATGATCATTTCTGATCATTCATTTAAGAATGGTTTTCCCGCTCATCATTTTTCAATGGTTGCAAAACCAGTTCTAAGATTTTTTATTTCATCTTCAGTCAATTTTCTATGTTCAGCATTTTCATGGTCGATCATGCTGTGACCAAAGGGGTCTTCAAGGACAATCGTGGCTGATCTTTCACCAGTTTTAACCTGCACAATCTCTTCAAGTATTTTTAAAGCATTTTCTCGAATTGTTTCTTCATCGGTCATTTTCAATGCCCTTACAACGGCTTCTTCAAACCTGTTGAGTACTCCCTCAACGTTTGAAACGTAACCCTGGGATTTAGGTCCTGGTTCAACTTTAAGTCCCAGTTCTGGAATGGTCACAGTTGCAGATGGTGATTTAACGATCCTTGTGTTCAACATCTCCTTGTGAACTTCCAGGGTGTATCTGACAGGTTCCTTCTGGTCCAGGCAGATGGTGTCAGAATGTTTGTATCCGCACTGACTGCACTGAACTGTTGATTCCAGTATCTCCCCGAAGTAGGGTATTTGTTCGGTTTTACTGGTAACTTTAAGGGTTCCTTTAGCTTTACAAACTGGACAGTCTGCCATCATATCATTCAAATCTAATTCTCTCCTGAAAATTATTAAACTAGGCTAATAAGTCTTTAAATATTGTAAGTAACTCTAATAATTAGGATAATATAATAATATAATCTTTAACTGTGTAATTGATTATCTATTTTTTTTCATCTTCCCTTCGGAAAATGAATCCACTTGCTTCAAGGTCCTTTACCATTTCATTGAGGCTTTCCTCATTTGGTGCACAGATCTTGTGGCTGTGAACATTATCTGAAAGGTTGTAAAGGCCCTCTAAATCCTTTTTTCGTTTGGGATTTTGTTTCAGCTGGCTTATGAAGCGTTTTGCTTCCACTGGATCGTAGACGTTAACCTTCCTCTTGAGGGGTTCTCCAAATCCCGGTAAGAAGTAAGATACATCGACTATTCTTCCACCGTACTTGTCCAGTATGATATCAGTTTCCTCTTCAAGCTGGTCAACTGAGTGTTTGAAAAGCATGACCCTACAAATCTCCCTTATCAGAGTCAGCATCCTTTTAAGTGTGCAATCAATTTTTTCATTGTTTATAACAGGTATTCCATATTCAAGAGCTCTTTTAACCAGATAATCATTTATAACACGATTCTCTTTGAAATATTCAAGGTGCTTACCGCCCCTCTTTATTTTCATGGCCCTCTTAACGAATCGCTCCTTGTGAATATCTTCATTGGCAGTTAATACAAAAAAATGAATGGATGCATCATCTTTGAATTTATTGATATCAATGAGGCCTGGAACAAGGTGTACTCCCTCAATAACAACGTCATCGTAATCATCCACAGCTCTTTTGATGACCTTTTCAATTGCAGGTATAACGAATGAGGCATGTTCTTCAAAACCTGCCCCTATAAGGCCATTCGTATTTCCCTCATATCTTTTCCTGTCTTTTAAAGTTACGTATGCATCGAAGGAGGATTTATGGAGTGCAGGTGCATATTCAGGACCTATTACTCCCCTTACTATCTCCCTTATGAAGTCAGTTTCAATCAGATGTTTTATGCCTAATTCTTTGGCCAATTCTGATGCTATGGTTGATTTTCCAATTCCTGAAGCACTTCCTATAAGAATAACGTAAGGCTTTCTCAATTTCATCCTCCCCACTGGCTAAGAGATTTTGGGAAATGTCTCAATTTATGTTAAAAACTCAATTACGCGTTCAGCACTTCTCCTCATCTCAATCCTGATGAGACCAAGGTTTATATCAATATCAGTTATCACAACTAAAATTCCTTCGCCTGCATCTATCATCAAGGTTTTACCCTTTTCACCTTCGATCATAACTTGCTGCAATGGGTCATGCTTCATTTCTTCGGCTGACCTTTCAGCGGTACCAAAAACTGCTGAAGCCATTGCTGCTACAAGTTCTGAGTCTATGTCTGATGCTACTTCGCTTTCTATGATCAATCCATCTTTTCCAACGACTAAAGATCCGTTTACTCCATTTATTCGGCCTAGATCCTTAAGTATTCTCTCTATCATACTATGCCTCCACAATAGAATTTAGTATGCTACCCAAAGTATATATCTTGGTTTAACATTTATTAGATAAATAGGTAATGTTAAAATTTCACCTAATTCATCAAATGAATAAAGTTAATACATGTAATAAGGAGTGATTTTTTTGTATTTTATAACTTCGGTAGAGGAACTACAGGAACTCAACCCATTCATAATCATAGGCTGTGGAGGTGGTGGAGAAAAATTTTCTAATTTTGAAGGTGTAGAAACTGTGGGTTTTATTGACGACGACACCAGAAAACAGGGCAAAGACTTCTGTAATCTCACAGTATCAGGGGATCTTAAACAACTCATTCAGGAAACAGATGCTAAAAGTGTTGCAATAATGCTTCCAATTGGTGCTGAGGGAACAGCACTCAAATATGCAGTTGAAGCCATTGATAACGGCAAAAACGTTGTTGCATCCTTTAGATCATTACCAATTTCACAGAACGAGTCCCTAATAAAATTTGCAGAATCCAGGGGTGTTGCTCTCAAGGAGATAAGTCCTCGTTTGGATGTTGTAAAGAACATATTTGGGGTTGCACCTCCAAAATGTACAGAAACCCTTCCTAAAATAACCTACAAACACAAGGTACCTGTTGTTTTCGTTGGTGGAACTTCACAGGAATGTGGTAAAAGAACCACCACACGTATGCTTGGTAAAGCAGCTAAAGAGATGGGTTTGAATGCTGTTGTAATTTCGACAGATGAGATGGGTCTTGAAAAACCTGCAGATGTGAACTTCCGTGCAGGAAGCCTTTCAGTGATGGATGTTGCATCTGCAGTCATGGGAACCGTAAAGTACATGGAAGAGAATAAAGATCCAGATATAATATTTGTTGAAGGCCAGTCAAGTTTAACAGAAAGAGGAAACCCTCATCCAAAGGGTCTTTCAGCTGCAATACTCTTTGGAGCAATGCCAGATGCAACGATTGTCTGTCACAGGCCAAATCATCCATACAGGGAACCAGTTGGAATAGAGTATGAGGTAAAGGCAATAGAAGCTGTTGAACCAACGAAGGTTGTTGGACTTTCATTGAACCTGAGAAACGTGGACGAACCATGTGATCTCGCAGAGTATGAGAATGAATATGGCCTGCCTGCTGTTGATATAGCCAGAGGAGTCAATGGTGGTGCATCAAGATTACTTAAGGTAATTATTGATCATATAGGGGAATTTAAGAAATGAAGGACATGTTGGATATCATAAAGAAGAACATTGGTTTAGAAGAAGACGAAGAAAAGGAAGAACAGGAAACCATAATAGTTCCAGAACATTCTTTCTATGAAATAATTCTTATGAAGGCCAAAAACCTTGATGAGTTTGATTTCGCCCTTAACCAGATTGCAGAAGAGAAAAATCCCATCATCATGGACATGAGTCTCCTTGAAAGGGAAAGTCTTGAAGATTTCAAAATTGCAGGGGAAAAATTAAAGGCATTCCGTATTAACACGGGTGGGGAAGCCATATTACTGAGTAAAAATAGTAACATACTCATAATCACTCCTCCTGAAATCAAATTAATAAGGAAATGATGAATTGGTACTTAAGGGTTTGTAAAATAAACATTTTGGACTACTAATCAAATTAAGCCTTATCTTTTAACAGAAAACAGGTGAATTAATTTATTAAAAATTTAGAAGACCAAGCACATGATCCTAAAAGTTCTGTAATGCCATTAAATTTTTATACAGGTTTTATAGCATTATTTATTATAGGGTTAAATGCATGCTAAAAATATGAACTCAATTCAATTTTTTCATAATTAGCATGTTCTTAAATGAGTTACACTAAGGATAGAGGGATAAAAAATGGAGCTGCCAATAACAAAACCTTCCATGGTCTCTTATGCAGATCAAATTGATTTTAACCAACTTGTTGGTGAACTATCTAAAAACAAGCACAATGGATTTATAAGGGTGACTCACGGTTCTGAAGATGGTTACTTACTTTTTAAGGAAGGAGAACAAATTGCAGCATCATATGATACTTATTCAAAGTTAGATGCCCTTGAAAAAATTCGTAGTGTAACTGAAAATGATAGAACATTGGTTGAAGTTTTTGATATTAAAAAATCCCAGATAGATTTCCTTTTAGATCTAAACAAACATTACATAATCAATTTAAAATCTGAAACAGATGATCTACTATCTGAACTCCAGACTTCAAGGGGTTACAAAGAAGTGGAAGAAAACAAGGAAACAACTGCACTTAAATTAGATGAACCCCCAGAGTTAGATGAGCTCAAAACTGAAGCAGTTGAAACAATTGAAGAACCTGAAATCCAGTTTCCAAATACTGAATCCCCAGATAAATCCCCAGATACAAATGAGATATCTGTGACTGACACAGGTGTAAGCGAAGTTGAAAGTGTTCCAGAAGAAACTTCAGCCACACTAGATGGTACTGCAGATTCAGAACCAAGCACTTCAGATGCCTTAAATACTAACTCACTTGATACTAAAACAATAGAAGATGATGTGGATGAGTTAGAACCTGAAACTGAGGTATCCGAAACTGCCTCACAATCTGAAGAAGTATCAGAACCTGAAGTTCCATTGGATAGATTGGATCTTCTCAAGAAGTACGGTATCAAAGAGGTCAAGGAAGAAGATGTTGAAAATCTTTTAGATACTTATAAGGGGGGTTCTGTGGATGAGGGTGATGTTGAAAAGATAGAATTAACTCTTATGAATAAAATCAAGAAATCTGTACTGGGTTTACCTAAAATAAGAGGTGCAGAGGTCATGGTATTTTTGGATAACACCAATGGACTCTCTGGACATGTAAATATAATTATTGAATCAGAATCTCAGGGATTTCTATCAAAGCTACGGGGAGACTCTAAAGATGCCGATAACTTAAAAAGGCAGATCATCAATATATCCCAGATAGAGATAAGAAAAAGCTTTAGAAAGTACCCTGAAATTGTAGATGAATTTGATGTAAATGTAGAGATGAATTAGGAGGTATCAGATGACACGAGTTATAACAGTTGCTTCTGGAAAGGGTGGGGTTGGAAAAACAACCATAACAGGTAACTTAGGGGTTGCCCTGTCCACCTATGGTGAAGAAACCATAGTATTGGATGCTGATGTTGCAATGGCAAACCTGGAACTTATTCTTGGAATGGAGGGTAAATCTGTAACCCTGCACGATGTACTTTCTGGAGATGCAGATATAGAGGATGCCATATACGAGGGTCCTGGAGGAGTTAAGGTTGTTCCTGCAGGAATATCACTTGAAGGATTAAGAAAAATTAAACTTAACCGTTTGGAGAATGCTCTGGAAACACTTGTGGAAACTGCGGACATATTACTTATAGATGCACCTGCAGGACTTGAAAAGGATGCTCTGGCTGCAATAGCATCTGCACAGGAATTACTGCTTGTCACAACACCAGAGGTTCCATCCATAAGTGATGCATTGAAGACCAAAATAATCGCAAACAAACTGGGTGTTGACATCATTGGAGTGGTTATAAACAGGGAACAGCATGATAAAACCTTCCTTACCATGGATGAAATTGAAACCATACTGGAAGTACCAGTAATTGCGGTGATACCTGATGATCCTGAGGTTAGCAGGGCAGCAGCATTTGGTGAACCAATAATCGTGAAAAACCCCAAATCACCTACGAGTAACGCCATCATGCAGCTTGGTGCAGATCTCATTGGCGAAGATTATCAGCCAATTGAGCCTGATAAAAAGGGTGTTATATCCAAACTTGTTGAAGGCCTTTTAGGCAGAAGATAAGGATATAATCGGGGATTATGCAGTGATCAATATCCCATTTAATGGAAAAAATTGTAGTATCATTGAAAATTGGTAAAACATGTCAAGATTTATAGCATTTGCTTCAGGTAAAGGTGGTGTTGGAAGAACAGCCCTAACATTCAACATGGGCGTTGCAATGTCCCTTTTTGGAGAAGAAGTGGTCATGCTTGACACGGATCTTGTAATGGCAAACATGGATGTTATAACTGGGCTTTTAAACCCTGAAGTCACATTACATGATGTTTTAATCCGTGAAAAATCCATAGACGATTGTGTTTATGAGATTAACCAGGGAGTTCGTGTGGTTCCCACAGGAATACATTTTGAAACCCTTAAACATATAAATCCTAATTATATCTCCTGGAACAAAATAATGAATGAGGTATCGGATTATGGTAATGTTTTCCTGATGGATCTGCCTGCTGGAATTAATTCAAATATTTTTGAGGGTCTTCCAGAAGAAACAGAAATTATACTGGTTACAAATTCAACCATGGCATCTGTTGCAGATGCCCTTAAAATAAGAATTCTCTTCAACGAGCTCAACATCGACATAGTTGGATTCGTGCTGAACATGTGGTACGATGATAAGTTCCTTCTATCCCCAACTGAAATAGAATCCATACTTGAGGTTCCACTGCTTGGAATAGTGCCCTACGACAGGGAGATGGAGCGGGCAATGGCAATGGGACGATCAATCGTGGAATTGAACCCCTCATCCCCAACAAGCAATGCCGTGATGCAGCTTGCAGCAGATATGTTGGGAAAACCTTACAGGCCTATAGAACCTGATAAAGAGGGTATCCTAAGGAAGTTGAAGAAGTTCGTTGGGATATGAAACAGTAAAACTTCATTTCATTTTTTTTATTTAAAAACAATTCAAAAAGAACACAGTTCAATGCACATTGTTTATTTTTAAGGTCCAATTCGTTCATTCAAGGAATTTAATTTGTTTTATAAATTAATTTTAATTTCGTTTTATCAGATGAATAAAAGTTCAAATTTTCATTCAATTTTTTCTTTTTTTGGTTGTACCTTTAAAAAAAACTTTACCTAGAAACTTCATAGTATCAACAACAAGCGTGATAGGAAGTGGAATCTCTTGAAGGATTTTAAAAGGGACGTGGTTGCACTTGGGACCTGTAACATGGATTTTATAATGAAGGTTCCAAGGTTCATTGGTGCTGAGGATGAAGCAGATGTTCAATTGCTCTTAGAGTCACCTGGAGGTTCAGCAGCCAACTTCGCACTTGGAACGTCCATGTTGGGCTTAAAAACAGGGATCATGGCTCATGTGGGAAACGACCACTTCGGCAGTTTGATAACTCAGAACTTCCAGATGGAAGGCGTGGATACAGAAAGGCTCGTGTCACTGGATGAAAAGACGGGAATGGGGTTTATAGCAGTTGATCCTAAGGGTGAAAGATCCATTTACACCTTCATGGGTGCAAATGCACAGTTCATGGTACATCCAGAGGACGTAAGTTACATTGAATCCTCAAGGATCCTCCATATCACAGGTGTCTACGTGGAAGTCTTAGAGGAAGCATCAAACCATGCAAATACTCTTTCATTGAACCCGGGAACATTGCTTTCATACTACGGTTGGAATATCCTGAAGAAGGTTATAAAAAAATCAGATGTACTATTTTTAAACAGAAAAGAGCTTGAACTTTTAACTGGAAAGGGCTTAGATGAAGGTGCACAATTCTTACTTGATGAAGGAGTACCGCTTGTTGTATTAACCTGTGGAAAAGATGGGGCAGCTGCTTATACAGGGGAAGATTCCATAAAAGTTCCAACGAAGAAAGTTGAAGCTGTTGATACAACTGGGGCTGGTGATGCCTTTGCTGCAGGATTCATATCCTCATGGATCAAAAACCAGGGCCTTGAGGAATGCCTTAAAAAGGGTAACCAAATTGCATCACAGTGTATCCAGAGACTTGGAGGTTGAATAATCCCGAATTAAACCCCCCCCAAGTATTTGAACCTCTCATGGATTTCATTGACATGAACTTTCAAATTCCATAAAACTCTGCTGCATTTGAATGGGAAACCATTTGAATCTCTCTAGCCGTAAAACCTGCAAGTTTCATTTTATGCACAGTTTTAGGGACAGATAGAGGATCAGAGGGTGATGAACTCATGTCACTGTCCAGTACAAACCTATCAACTCCGTACTCCCTGAGCATGGAAACAGCTTCATCTGGACTGACCTTCAATGGTTGAACAGTCATTCCCAGGTTCCAATCATGTTCAACAGCCATATCTACTATGGAACTGTCAATATGGTCCAGCTGTACAAGTGAGGGGTCTATCATATCTTCAAGTATGGATGCTGTAACCTTTGCCACCTCAGATTTGTTTTTTCTAGGGGTGTGGACAACGACCTTCATATTCAACTCGTCTGCAAGTTTTAGCTGCTTTTTTAAAACTTCCTTTTCAATATCTGATGTGGTTTCAAGACCTATTTCCCCAACTGCCACAACATTTTCCTTTTCAAGAAGGGCGGGAAGTTCGTGGAGTACCCTTTCCCAATCCTTTGAAATGCTTCGGGGATGTATTCCAACTGCAGCGTAGAGTTTCAAACCATTTTCAGCAGCTCTTTTGGTATCATTTTCCATTATGCGGTTTATATGATCCAAAACAACATCTGAAGTACTCATTCTGAGGGGGTCATGGGCGCAGCTCACTGCTTTTTCAACCCCTGCCACTGCCATTTTTTCAAAATCCTCGTAGGGCCTTGTGTCAGCATGTACATGTGCATCTATCATAAAATCACCTTCATTGGAATGTTTAACCTTCAATTTTAGATGTATCTTTTTTCTATATTTGAACTTAAGTTGGGACTTAAATATAAATTGTGGGGTTAAATAACCAGTAGATAAGGCCTGATGATAATTTTTAAGACTTTTTCAAACCCACATGAAATTCGGTTAAGGTTTGCGCATATGGATTACACAAAACTTTTTTTATAAAGACCTTAAATATATATACAAAATATATCATGTGAAGTGTTTGATTTGACGGATTTATGATAGAACTGAAAATGTGTGCTTTTGTACCCCTTGATTAGGTTAAATAGTTTTCACAATATTTTGAATTATCAAAATGGAAGGTTCAATTATGACTTTAAACAATGTTTTGGATATTTATGATGATGTAAAAGATGATCTTAAGTTTTTATCGATGTCAGTTGTTCGTACAAAGATCATGTTAAGTTTAAACGAGGGAGATTGTAAATTAAATGATTTAAAGAAAGGGCTTGATTTAGATTCCTCTGCAATTAAGCATGTTCTGAATGACCTTGAAGAACGGAACTTCGTATTTAAAAATGGTGATGTGTACTCCCTTTCAGAGAAGGGGATTATCATATGCACTAAACTTGCCGAACTCATAAAAACTCTTTCTGTTGTAAAAAAAAATGAGAAATTTTGGTTAAAACATGATATAACTTCAATTCCCCCTGAATTTCTATTGAGGCTTGGGGAACTGGAGCGGTCATGCCTTGTGGAATCTGAACTCACAGACATATTAAAAACCTTTGAAAATTTTAAAGAACTCCTTCACAAATCGGAGGTAATAAAGGGTGTATCTCCAATTTTCAAGCCAGAATTTATAGAGGAATTTAAGACTCTGCTTGAAAATGATGTTTACGTGGAATTGATACTTACAAATAAGATAATGAGCAAAACCATGAGAAGTATTGATGCAGGGACCCTTATAAAGCTTGGAAAACTCTTTTTACAGAATAAACTTAAAATATGGAAGATAAAGGAAGAAGAGGTCAATGTTGCATTTACAGTAACGGATACCACCCTATCTTTGGGTCTCTTTTCGACCAAAGGAGAATATGATCTTTCAAGGGACCTTGTTAGTGATGATCCAAAAGCTATTAAATGGGGAAACGATCTCTTTGATTACTACAAGGGCAAAGCTGAACTTTTCAAGATTGGACTTTAATTAACATCTCTAAATCATATCTAAATCATCTCTAGATCTTTTCTAGGTTTAAGTTCCTACCAATCATTTAAGATAGAGAAATTTACATAAATTAAACCTGAAAATATAGTTTCTTAATAAGCATTCTTAATAAGCAGTCACTGAATTAGAGTTAGGAGGTCTAGAAAATGGATGTAGATGAGATGGCTAAAAAAGCTACCCTGAAGGATCTTAAGGAAATTGCTAAAAAACATGACATAAAGCTTGGAAGATGCCCAACAAAACTTAAAATTGCAAAATTAATTCCAAAAAAGGAATTAGAAGCTTTGGTTAATAAGTAAAGTTCTTAGGTAGTGGCATCGGACTGGGTACTCGTTTTTCAACCCTTTCATAGCGTATATCACTTTCGTAGAGTGTATCAGATTATTTTTGTTAGTCACTTAATTAAGATTTTAATGATATTAATGATTCTGATTATCAATAAAAAAAATAAATAAGGAAGGATTGTTTATGGAATTTACGTTCCATTCCATTAATTCATTCTTTTGATTTTAAATCCTTGAAACTGATCTTCTTGTTTAAGAGGTCACTTAAGACATTGTAAATATCTTCAAGTGGTACTCTGACCTGCTCAAGACTGTCCCTGTTTCTGATTGTAACTTTTCTGTCTTCAAGGGTTTCATGATCCACTGTAACTGCAAATGGAACCCCAATTTCATCTGATCTTGCGTACCTTCTTCCAATTGTACCTGAAGCATCGTACTCTGAGATTATGCCCTTCACACGCAGATCGTCACTTATCCTGTAGGCGGTTTCAACCAGTTCATCCTTGTTCACAAGAGGGAAGACACTGACACTCACAGGTGCGATGTCCTTTGGAAGCTTCAGATAAGCCCTTTCTTGATCCTCTGTGAATGAGTGCAGAAGTACTGAGTAAAGTATCCTGTCTATACCGAAGGATGGTTCTATGACGTGTGGAACTATCTTTTCTCCCCTTATGGTTTCATCCTTCTCCTGGAAACTCACGAGATCCTCTGTTAACTCATATTCCTTATCCTCAACCTCCACCTTGAAGGTTCCATCAGCTTCAAAGGCATCTTTGATGATGGTTGCATCTGTTTCATCCAGAACTGCCTTGATCTTGGGGGAATCTCCCTTGAAGAGGGGTCCGAACTTCTTCATATCTGGCTTTGCAACAACCTTTTTAATGGTTTTGGGTTCATCGTATTCAATGAAAACACTCATATCCTCATTACTGTACCTGCTGTGGGATTTAAGGTCGAAATTTGTTCTGTCAGCTATTCCTATTATTTCAACCCAGCCGAATCTGTCTGTGTGAACCTCAACATCCCAGCAGTCAATTGCGTAGTGGGCCATCTCAGTTGGAAGGTGCTGCCTGAACCTCATAACATCATCTGGAATTCCAAGTTCAGATAGGAACCTTTCAGCAAGGCACAGCTGGTAAGCATGCATCTGACTGGACACAAGACCAGTTTCAACAGCCTCTCCTGCAGCTACCTTGACGGGGTCCTCCCCATCCATCTGATTCTTTGCTGAGTAAAGGGTGAGTTCCTGGTCTGCAACCTCATTGAATCTGCGGTGCCTCTTATCAGAGGGGTTGACGAAGATTTCAGCTTCAGCCTGTGTGAACTCCCTGAGCCTTATAACTCCCTGACGAGGTGATATCTCATTTCTGTAGGCTTTACCAACCTGAACAACACCGAATGGAAGCTTTCCCCTGAAAAATCTCAGAAGCCTCTTGAAGGGTATGAAAATTCCCTGTGCAGTTTCAGGCCTCATGTAACCTGTTTTTTTACCCTTAGCGCCGATAAGGGTCTGGAACATGAGATTGTAGCTCCAGACGTGGCTGAGGTGGCCTCCACATTTGGGGCATGATATCTGGTTTTCTGAGATTATCTCTGTGAGCCTCTGGTTTTCAAGACCCTCAACGTCCTTGTCTATGGCATCCTCTATGACGTGGTCTGCCCTGTAAACCTCCATACAATCTTTACATTCGGTCATTGGGTCTGTGAAGTGGTCAACATGTCCTGATGCTTTCAGGGCTTCTTCTGGCATGATGGTTGGGGATTCTATTTCATAAAATCCTTCCCTGACCACGTAGTAACTTCTCCACTTGTTTATTATGTTGTTTTTAAGTATGGCGCCCAGTGGGCCGTAATCAAAGAAACCTGCAACTCCTGAGTATATCTCAAAGGAGGACCATATAAATCCCCTTTTCTTGGCGATATTCATAACATCGTTATCAGTCATATCAAATCCTCTCAAATCTATTCAATCATCAACATTTGCTATGTTTAATTTTAAAACTAATTTCAAATTAGTTTAACTCATTTTAAATTATTTAAATTAAAATTTAATTAGGATTATTCTAAATATTATAAAATTAACTCTTAAAATTTGTTAATTTCATATTTTAAGTTGTTTGAATCCACTTCCAATAATAAAAAAATTTTTAAGGTCAAGTCTGAACACGTTAAGTCTAAAAGAACTCTTCAGGACCTGGATCTGTTCACGATCTCGTAGTCATGCTTGATCTTACTTGTTTCTGGACGCTTTTGCCCCATGTATTTACTGTCACGATCTGGGTGTCCGTATGGCTTTTCTGAAGGTGATGTCATTGTTTCAAACACGATCTGACAGACCCTCTGGCCTGTGTAAAGGGCAACTGGCATCTTACCTATGTTGGATATTTCAAGGGTTATTCTACCCTGGAAACCTGGATCTATGTATCCTGCTGTAACATGCATGGTTATGCCCAATCTTCCCATTGATGAACGTCCCTCAACCCTTGCAACAAGGTTATCTGGAAGTTTAACAGTTTCATAGGTGGTGGCAAGTGCAAATTCTCCCGGGTGAATTATGAATGGCTCACCATCATCTATGTAAAATGATTCCATGTATGAATCTATGTCTGTTTTGTCCATAGGATCTATAACTGGCTTCCTGATTATTCTGAAGCCTTTAAATTCATTCCCAATCCTGAGGTCAACTGAAGATGGTTGTATTTGTCTTTCAGGATTTTCCAGCGGTTCTATAAGAATTTCACCTGTTTTTAGGCATTTTTTTATGTCTTTGTCACTTAAAATGGCCATTTCCTGCCCTCTTTTTTATTTTTACTTTCTTCTTTATCTTCTTTGATATTAATATTGTCCAGGTCTTCAACCTTAACTGGTACTCCGCAGCTGTTACCAACACCTACAACCAGAACACTTGAACCCTCAGGAGATTCCATTATGGCATGTTCAACCACTGAAACAGCTTTCCTGGAGGATTCAAGGATTTCCTTGGTCATGGGGGATATTGCCTCTTCAGGGCTCATCTTGATGATAACAGCATCAGTTTGAAGGTCTGATTTAACGAGTTCTTCCTCGATCATCCATTTATCAACACCAGGGCCTCCAATAACAACACCTATCCCCTCTGCAACAGTTCCTGTCTTTTCTCCTTCGAGTTTAACTGCAGCGTCAATGGTTAAGAGTCTTTTGATATTATTTTCATGGATGATGGAAGTTACAACCTTACCAACTTTCCCAACCCTTGCACCAGGACCATTTGCACGTGCTATGATGAGTTCACGTCCATGGAAATGCGTTTTACAAACAACCATTTCCCCAACTTCATGGATATCGGGTTTTTCCACATCTTTCATGAGTGTTCCTGCAATAATAGGTCCAATCCCATCTCCAACTGCTTTGCCCTCTGAAAAAGCATGCATTCCTTCATACTGGGCTTTAACAACCCTCATTATCATGGGAAGACTCATCTGAAGCATCAAGAGTATCTGGATGTTACCTGTTTTCTTTGCAAGTTCCAAATTGTGACGAACCATCTTGGCAACTCCATTTATACCAAGGGTTGCCTTAAGGGTCATCACGATGTTTGAAGTCCATTCAGCATCAGCTTCAGGTGCCAGTGTCTTAGACATGTGACTGAACCTGTCCTCACTGAGATCGAGTATCTTCTCGAACTTCCTCACGATACCGTTTGGATCAAGCTCAGCAGGCGGGATGACAAAAAATTCAAGAAAATTGTCCAGTGCTACCTTTGGATCCCCTTCTGGATTTCCCTTTTCACTGCAGAGCTTGATAAGAACATTTTTGGATTCTTCAACCATTCCCTCAACTTCAACAGTGAAATTGGAGATGCTTGACATTGCACGCATCCTCAAAAAGGAGGGGAGTATGAGTATCAGGATGAAGAAGATTACAAATCCAATGATATCAATTGGACTGATGCCGAAGAGCATTTTAGGCCACCTCAATGGTTCAATCACATAAATATTTGATCAAAATATTTTTAAGGATATTTCTTGAATATTTTTTGAATCAACTGTTAAACTTTTTTTCAGATAAATTGTATTAAATGTTACGTTAAATCCACGTAATCTAACTTAAACTGATTCTGTAATCTACTTTTCCACCAATCTCCCATTTATCCTTCGAAGTGTGCCTTTCAGTGTATGTGCTTCCCTTCCAGAGATGAAAGCCCTCCCAATGATTCTGCGAAATACAAGGGATGCATTTTTACTTTTATGTTCAGGATATCCAAGTTTTTCAATGATCTCATCCATGGTTCCGATGAGTCCGTCCTTCTCAACCTTGGAAGCCTCTTCAAGTTCCTCACGAGGGTAGCTCTTCTTCTTTTTGAATATCTCGTAGAGCACGATTGCAGCTGCATGGGTTATGTTCATTATAGGGTAATCCTCATGGGTTGGAATGGTAACGATAACATCACAGAGTTCTATCTCCTCGTTAGAGAGTCCATTACCCTCTCTTCCAAAGAGAAGTGCCATTTTTCCGGTCAATTTGAGATTTTCTGCAAATTTATCTGGTGTTACAGCTATCCTGGGCAGGTTGTAGCTTCCTCCAGCTTCTCCAGTTGTTCCAACTGTGAAATCTATTTTCTCAGCTTCAAGGAACTCTGGAATGGAATTGTAAACTTTTGCGTTTCTCACAACCTCCCTTGCATGCATTGCCTGGTAATAAGACTCATTTTCCAGCTGGCAGGGATTTATTAGTACCATATCAGAAAGTCCGAAGTTCTTCATGGTACGTGCAAGAAAACCTATGTTTCCAGGAGTTTCTGGCTCCACAAAAACCACGTATATCATTTGTTTATCAGCTCTGTTCTATAATATTGGTTGATTGAGGGTTGATGTTTTGATATCTATCTTTGGATGTGTATGTTAATTTTCTTTTTCGTCCAACCCGTAAGCCTTTTCCAGGAGTTTTAAAAGGTTCAGAACCTTTATGTTTCCAAGACCCTCTGCTTCAAGTGAATCCCGTATGTTGTACTCGCAGAAGGGACATATTGTAACCACAGCATCAGCTGCAATGTCTTCAACCATATGAGCCTTTTTCTTACCCAGCCCTGCTGCTATCTCAGGTTTTCCAGAGCGCACTCCACCACCTGCACCACAGCACTGGTTTGGACCTTCCATCTCCACAAATTCCACACCTTTGATTCTGCGGAGTATGGATCTGGGTTCTTCCCTTATTCCCTGACCCCTTGCAAGGTGGCATGGGTCGTGGTAGGTGACCTTCATATCCAGGGGTTTCATATCCTCAGTGTTGAGTTTGTCAACCAGAACCTCGCTTATGTCTTTGACGTTGAGTTTGGCACCGTAGCGCGGATAATCGTTTTTAAGGGTGGAACCACATCCTGCACAGACAGTTATGATGGTGTCGTAGTCTTTAAGGGCTTCATAATTTCGTTTTACAATATCCTCGATTATATCCGTTTGTCCGGTTCTTATCAGTGGTGAACCACAGCATATCTGGGTTCCTGGAACCTCTGCATGAATTCCATGCTTTTCAAGGACCTTTAAAAGTGCTTCTCCGATTTCAGGAAGCTTGTAATCCACCATACATCCTGTGAAAACAGCAACCCTGGGTTTTTCAGATTCTTCAGCATTTTCCGATTTTTTTTCGGTTGAAGCAGCTTTTATGAATCCCTCTGCAAATCTTCCCTCGCCCAATGGTTCAACAGACCTTCCAGTACTTTTTATGGACTTCCAAATTTCCCTGTGGGCTGGAAGCGGTCCTTTACCTTCCCTGTAGGCTATCTCCCTTAACTTTTCAATGGCGCCTCCGAAGGTGTTTATCTCTTTTGGACAAACCTCAACGCATTTGGAACAGGATGTGCAGCAGTAAAGACCATCCTCAATTCCTTCAGCTGCACGTTCTCCACAGTCACGTGGATCAAGGGCAAATTTTGAGATGTAACGCATGAAGTATGGTCCTGCAAATTCTTTGGTTTCTTTAACAACTGGGCATGCTGAAATACAGGAGTAACACTCTATGCAGCTTCTGATCTTCTTAGTATCTGCATACTCACTGGGATCCATAACCTTTGGGCATTCAGAGACTTCACATCCACCTTCAAGGAAAAGTCCCATCTTCCAGGTCTTCTCATCCAGAGCTGTTCTGTCAACAACCAGATCCTTCAAAACTGGGAGGTCTATGGGTTCCAGAACGTCTCCATCTTCTATTTCAGATTTACATGCAAGTGCAACCTCTCCGTTCACCTTGATTGCACATGAACCACACTGCCCTGCACGACAGGAATATCTGTAGGCAAGATCTGCATTGTGGGTTTCATTTATGTAATTCAGAGCATCCAAAACCTTCATCTTATCCTTTTTAAGGACCTCATAGGTTTCAAAATGGGCTTCGTTATCCTTTTCAGGATCGTATCTTAGAACTTTAATTCTTATCATTTCTATCTCCGGGTTATGTTTAAAAACATTTATGAGTAAAATTTACAAGTTTTGAGGGTTGATTATTATTCAATTATTTTATTCAATTATTTTCTAATCCAATTTAATCTTCAATTTATCGTGTTTTAATTGATTAATCATTACTTACTTGAATATTTTTAATTCAACCTTCAGAAATTGAATGTTATTTTTTTTTATATTGAACAACAAGTTACACTATTATTGGTGCAATATATTATATAAAATTTATAAGGCCGGACCAAACCCACAACACAAAAATGAGATCTTAAAGAACTAACTGTTGATAATCAAAGTTAAAAAGGATAAAATGTAAATTGAACAAGTATCCTATGATATTTAGTTTTCAAAGGGTGTAATGAATTTCTCTTTTATCAGTATCCAGTAGATTGAAAGCTCATCCTCAAACTCACTGTAATCTCCAAATTCACAGGACACAATACTCCAGAATCTTTTGTTGTGCCCCATCTCAACGAGGTGTGCAACTTCATGAAAAACAACATATTCAACAAGTTCTTCAGGAAGATACATCATATAACGGTTGATGTTGATATTACCCCGGGAACTGCAGCTGCCCCACCGTGTTTTCATCTTCCTGAAACGTACAAACTTAAAATCAACCTTTAACTGGCCTGCAAATTTCCCAACCAACTCCCTAACAAGGCTTCTGAACTCTTCCTCAGTTCTTTCAAGGTTCAAACTGCGCTTTCTTGCCTCATGCTTTGAATGTTCCAGCATGCAAAGATGGTTGTATATCCACTTTCTATGTTTCTTAACAAGTCTACCCGCCCCATCATAACCCTCTGGAACTATGACTCTAAGATAACCTGTTTTAATCTCTAAACGTGGATATTTGACCTTACGCGGGATCACCTCATATTCCACGTCCAGATCATTTATCCTGATTTTTGCCATTCTTTGTATGTTACTCATGTTACTATTTATCCTATCTGTTTTATGAATGGGCTGTGTTACTATAAAAAATTTTAATTGTAGATAAGTACAACCTAATAAAAATAGAAGATTGAATACCCTTCAGTTGAAGATCGATTTGGAAGATCAACAACCAAAAACATGTGATCTAAAGAAAACATCAAACATCTTTCATATAAACCCATTTTTAACCATCTGTTTAACCATAACCATTTTAACCACAATTAATTAAATAGAAAAAGAAAAATTCACATTAGAATTTTAATCAAATTCTTGAATTTTAAAATTGCAGTTCTTTAAAAGGGTAGTTCAAGGTTCAAATCAGGTTATATTAAATTATTTATGATACATGATCATTTAATGATTTTATAAATTTTAATAGGTTCAATAAGTTAAAGGAGATTTTTATGAATATAAAAGAGGTTTTAACAGGAAAAGAGAACGATAAATTGTTCCTTCTCGGGAATGAGGCTGCTGTTCGTGGAGCAATTGAGGCAGGCGTTGCAGTTGCATCCACGTACCCTGGAACACCTTCCTCAGAGATAGGTGATGTGCTTTCTAAAATAGCAGATGAAGCAGGATTGTACTTCGAATTTTCAACCAACGAAAAAGTTGCACTTGAAGTTTCTGCAGCAGCAGCAGCTTCTGGTTTAAGGTCATTTACCTTTATGAAGCATGTGGGAGTTAACGTTGCAGCAGACTCTCTTATGAGTGCAGTTTATACAGGTGTTAACGGGGGGATGGTGATACTGTCGGCAGATGATCCATCCATGTTCTCCTCACAGAATGAACAGGACAACAGGCACTACTCACGCCTTGCAAACATGCCCATGATGGAACCATCCAGTCCACAGGAACTAAAAGACCTCATGAAGGATGCTTATGAATTATCAGAGGAATTCCAGATACCCGTGCTCATGCGTACCACAACCAGAATATCCCACATGAGGGGGGTTGTGGAACTTGGAGAGAGGATTGAATCTCCAAAGAAGGGGTTTTTCAAACGTGACCCAAAAAGATTCGTGCCTGTTCCAGTAACCGCAAGGGAGATGCACAGGGAACTCATTGAAAAAATGGAAAGGTTAGGAGAGCTGAGCAACAGCTCCCCATTAAACCAGATATTTGACAGGGATGGAAGGATCGGTGTGGTAACAAGTGGAAGTGCCTTCAACTACGTGATGGATGTTGTGAATGAGGAAAACCTGCCGGTGAATGTCCTTAAATTAACTCTTTCCAACCCATTCCCTGAAGAACTTCTACTGAAATTCATGGAAGGTCTTGAGTGTGTGCTTGTGGTTGAAGAGGTTGACCCAATCATGGAGAAGGATGTACTTGCAGTTGTGGGAAAACACGGCCTTAAGATTCAGGTTCATGGAAAACTTGATGATACCATGCCTATGATCTACGAGTACACCCCTGAAATAGTGCTTGAAGGTTTGAGGAAGGTTACCGGAGTGGATGTGAATATCTTGGAATTGGAATCAACGGAACTACCCCTACCAAACCGTCCACCTACCCTCTGCCCTGGATGTCCCCACCGTGCTGCCTATCACTCCGTTAGAAGAGCGGCAAAAAACCTTGGAATCGAAAACATCATCCACCCAACTGATATAGGCTGTTACACCCTTGGGATAGACTCTCCCTACGACGCAGCAGATTACCTTCTGTCCATGGGTTCCAGCATAGGAACAAGCTGTGGATTTTCAAAGGCAACAGATCAGAGGATAGTGAGCTTCATAGGAGATTCAACATTCTTCCATGCAGGAATACCACCACTCATAAATGCAGTTCACAACAAAAACCGCTTCGTACTGGTCATACTTGACAATAGAACCACAGCTATGACAGGAGGCCAACCACACCCTGGGTTGCCTGTTGATGGAATGGGATACGAGGCACCGGAAGTTTCAATCGAAAACCTGGTCCGGGCAACAGGAGTTGGATTTTTAGAAACCATAAATCCACTGAACATTAAAAAATCCCAGGAAGCCCTGGAAAGAGCACTGGAATACGATGGAGTGGCAGTGGTTGTGTCAAGGTACCCATGTATGCTCATCAAAAACAGGAAAAGACCAAGAAGTGATGCTATTATCCATGTTAAGCAGGATAAATGTGACAGATGCTCAGTTTGCCTTGAGGAACTTGCATGTCCTGCAATTTACACCAGTGAGGATGAATCAGTTCACATAGATCCAATGCTCTGCAGAAAATGCAATGTATGTGTGCAGATATGCCCTGAGAGGGCCATAGGTGCTAAAAAGTAGATTTTATGGATATGATTTAAATTAAATCACCTTCAAAGAATTACCTTCAAAATTTTCAGCTTTTAGCTATTGAAACTATAAAAAAAATGATTTAAAGATTGCAATCGAGGAGATCAAGGATGAAACCTTACATTATTTATATTTCAGGCGTGGGTGGTCAGGGAATAATTAAAACCTCCACGGTAATTGGTGAAGCAGCAATGAGAAGTAACATCCCAGTTGTCATGAGTGAAATACACGGCATGGCTCAGAGGGGAGGTGTGGTGTCCACTGAACTCAAGATAGGTGATGCCTACAGTCCAATAATCAAGGAGGGAACAGCAGATTTATTGCTGGCATTCGAGCCCCTTGAAGCTTTAAGAGCCCTTCCAAAGCTCAACAGAAAAACCAGTGTGGTTGTAAACACATCCCCAATCTACCCCTCCAGTTTAAGACAGAGTGATGTGCCCTACCCAGATGTTGATGTCATCATGGATGAACTCAGATCAAAAACAAGAGAAGTGTTTGCAATGGATGCAGAAACCATTGCAAAGAACGCTGGACACATACTGTCCCTTAACATGGTGATGCTCGGGGGTGCAGCAGCAGTTGACGGATTTCCCTTGAGCAAAAAGTTGATACTTGATTCAATGAGGTCTAATCTCCCTGAAAAAAGCATACCAATCAACATTAAGGCATTTGAGGAAGGATTTGGGATTTGTTCTAAGGGGTAACTATTCTAACTTCCTTTTCCCCCTATTTTTTTACTTCATATCCCTTTAAATCCTGTCCATCTTAAAAGTTAAATGTAAATGTACAATTAGATGCTCCATTTGCAATATTTGACTTATTTTTAACTGTGCCTGGCAGATTTGTCCATTTGAAAATTGTTTCAGCAATGGCCTGACAGTTTAAACAGAATATATGATTTTTTTTACATTCGTGGATCCATGGGCAGTTGTTAAGTACAAGAAACATTTGTTCATTGTTTTCCTCAAATTCAGCTTCAATGCCCAGGGAAGAAAGGTACTGTTTTAAAAAGGTCCTGTAAAACTCAAGGAGGCTTTCCATACTTGAATCCTCACCAGGATCTTTGTTGATTTGGTATGATTCCATTTCATTTAAGAAATCGTTTTTCAATTCACGTTCCAATCGTTTCTGAAATACTCTTAAAATTTCTTTTTTGATGTTCGGATCATTTTTGGAAGTAGAAGAAGGTACAGACTGAAGAAGGAATTCATAGAAATCTGATAATATCTTTTTCTTCATTTTTTCAGAGTTTCGTTCACATCTTTGATGTTTGTACAGGGCCATCTGCATGTTGGCGTTCAATTCTTCAGACCGGAAGGGTTTGATTAAATAACCGTAGGGTTCTGTTATTTTAGCCCTTTTAATTATATCTTCATCTGCGTAGGCTGTAACGTATATGACCGGAATATCCAGTTGGGTTTTTATAACTTTAGCAGCTTCAATTCCATCCATATCTCCCTTTAAAACTATGTCCATAAGTATTATGTCGGGGTGATGTTTTTTTGCCGCAGCTATCGCCTTTTCACCGGAGTCTACTATTTCTACAGTTTTATGGCCCATTTTTTCAAGTTTGCTTTTAACACCTAACGCAAGAATGCTTTCATCCTCAACAACAAGAACCCTGGCACAGACCATTTGACTCAACTCCCATGATTTCAAATCTTTTTTAGATATTCATTTTTTTTAGATCTTTTCTACTCTTCCTTTTGACTGGAATCATTCATCTACCATTATTCCTCTACCCTTTTTATTATAATTTTATTATAATTTTGAACTCCTCCACATACAATATTAGCAACATTTAAATATTTAAACTTTTACATTAAACATGTCTCTACTGGATCCATGTCATGACGAAATGAACTAGGGAGAACATTGACCTTTGTATCCTAAAATGCGTGTGTAAAAATATTTTTTAAATCTATTTGAAACCTTGATTAGGTTTAACGGTTTATTAGGGGGTGTAATTGATGAAATTAGTCATTTAATTTGATTTAAAAATTTATAGAATTTTTAAAGGTACATCTTAAATGATATTGGATTTGAACCGATGGATACTTTTGCATTCTTTGGACAATCCAATTTTCCAAGTCGGTTTAAAAATGAAGTTAAGTTGGAAGATAAAATAATTAATAACTTACAATAAATTATACGTGTTTATGGGGAGTACTATTGGTACCTTTGTTAATTGGATGGTGGAAACATTAAATGAAAACCCGTGGAAAAACCCTTTTAATAATGGCAATTACAATATTAACCTTGATCTTAACTTTTTTTGTTATTTCCCAGATAATTTTCATAAGCAGTGCAAGTGACAACGAAAATCGTTACACTACTCAACTTGTCAATGAATACATGAATGCTTTAAGCAGTGACCTTGAATACCTGACGGATCGTTCAAAGGACTGGTCTGAGTGGGACGATACCTACAATTTCATGAAGGGAAACAAACCCTCCTTTTTTAAGAGTGAATTCGTCAACAACACATTTATGATACTGCATGTGAACTTCATAATGCTAACTGACACATCAGGCAATGTTATATATGCAAAAGCCTTCAATCTCCAGACTAATAAAGATGTTCCTCTTCCTGAGAACTTAAAGAATTTCACGTCTGATTACAAGAATTTTGTTCAACCAAAAACCGGTTATAAAACTGTTTCAGGTTTCATATCTTTATCAGGAACCCCTACTTTTGTTGTTTCACAACCAATCCTCAAAACAGATGGAACAGGTCCCTCTGCAGGCTCCTTGATACTGGGAAGGTACATCACCTCAGAAGAAATTAACGCTGCCTTTAATGATACTGACACATCTGTGACTATAATACCATATAATAAAAGCATAAAATCCTCAGAACTTAAAAATGCTTATAAGAACCTTTCCAATGGCACATCCATATTTGTAAATGTTGTTGACAGTAATACAATCACAGGTTATACTCTTTTAAATACATTATCAGATGATCCGGGGTTTATTTTAAAATTTAATATGACAAGGCCCATCTATAAAGCTTATCAAATAAGTGTATTGCATCTTTTGGTCATAATCCTTCTTTTAGGAATTATTTTGGGTTCGTTAATCCTTTACTACCTGGATAAAAATTTATTGAATCGATTGGACAAGATAAGCAGCAGAATAATTTACATAGGAAAAACTCAGGATCTTTCGGAGCGTATTCCTGTTTCAGGTGATGATGAACTTTCAGATTTAGCCATATCTGTTAATAGTATGCTTAATTCTCTTCAGAAGTCCAAAGAAAAAATTGAATCGAGTGAAAAAAGGTACAGGACCATATTTGAAAATACAGGCACAGGCATGATAATGGCCAATGCTGAAAACACAATATCCATTGTTAACACTGAATTTGAACACATGACTGGTATTTCAAAGGAAAAAATAGAAAATAAAAGAAAATTAACAGATTTTATTCCTCCAGAATACTTAAAACATGGATCAAATGGTGAAAATCTTCAGGATGCTGATATGAATTTGATTGGTTTGAATATTCAAAATTATGAGCTTGAGTTGGATGTTCGTGGTGAAAAAAGAAACTTTTTAGCCACCTCGACTTCTATGCCGGATAGTGGTGAAATCCTGATTTCAATTATCGATATAACGGAAAGAAAAAAGAATGAAAAGCTTATAAAATCATCTTTAAAGGAAAAAGAAGTTCTTTTAAGGGAGATACATCACAGGGTCAAGAATAATCTGCAAATAATCTCCACGCTTCTTTCCATGCAAGCAGATGAAACAGATAATGAAGAGATTGTAGATTTCTACACCGAGAGCCAGAATCGTATCCAGTCCATGGCATTGATCCATGAAAACTTGTACCAATCTACAGATATTTCCAGTATCAACATAAAAAAATACATTAAAAACCTTCTAAATGATATCAAATATTCTTATGGAACTTTGAATGATAGAATAAAGGTTGAAATTGATACAGAAGATTACTCTCTTAATATTGAAACTGCTGTACCCTGTGGTCTCATAATAAATGAACTCGTATCAAACTCCCTGAAGTACGCATTTCCACATGATAAAACCGGTGTAATAAGTGTAAGTCTTCATGAAATATCCATGGAAAACCATGAAAAGGAGGGGAGAAAGGAAAGGAAATTCCAGTTAAAAGTTGAGGATAATGGAATAGGACTGCCAGATGATTTTGATATTGAGAAAAGTACCTCTTTAGGCCTGCATCTGGTAACAGCTTTAACTGAACAACTTGAAGGTCATATAAAACTTGAAAAAAATGAAGGAACTTCATTTACCATAGTTTTTAAGGAATTAGTCTATAAAAAACGATTTTAATGGGACTTAAAAGATTTAAATCTATTCCATTTTTTTATTATACACAATCTTTGATTTTTTTTAAAACTCTCCCTTTAACCAAAATAGAAAATTTTATATACTAAAACTTTTAAAGTAAACGTGAAGGTGGGAGATGATGGTAAGTTGTATGGTTGTATATTCAGAATATATCCAGAATATATCCTATTCTAATACCCCAAGTCCCTTTTTATTTTGAATAAACCATAACAACTTACCATGGCCTTCAAAATCACTTTTTCATAATATTTATTCTTGATTATCTATTTTTAAAGAAATAATGCCCTTTTAAATAGGATATACGTGATATCTAATTTTGGGCTTTACTTTCTAATTTTAATGTTCGCCTGCAAATTAAACTCAAAATTTGATTTGATCTACAAAATGGCTACTTTTTAAGTAAAAAGTTAAAATGGAAACATTTAAAATGTATCC